>Ga0256829_1000677_pt1 | contig 32376 bp, 30 predicted proteins | sample 131447metaG_FD_185979 | JGI IMG/M metagenome (GOLD analysis project Ga0256829, IMG submission 185979) | Hydrothermal vent microbial communities from Lau Basin, Pacific Ocean - 131-447 | ecosystem: Environmental > Aquatic > Marine > Hydrothermal vents | place: Pacific Ocean: Lau Basin | collected... | reverse complement strand
TATCATGTTAAATAAAAGAGTAATATAAAATTAATTTTTTAAGTTTTTTAAAATAGATTTATTGTATAGTCATGAATATGTTTTATAAGGAGATTTTAGAGTGAAACTAAAAATATTGGCTTTTATATCTATTTCAATACTGACTCTTAGTGCATTTGGTGACCAGTTTATTACTATTGGTACAGGTAGTGTTACTGGTGTTTATTATCCAACAGGCGGAGCTATTTGCAGAATTGTTAACAAACAGAGAAAGATAAGTCATATCAGATGTTCTGTTGAGTCAACTATTGGATCAGTTTATAATATAAAAGCTGTCAAAACAGGAGAATTTGACTTTGGCTTATCTCAAAGTGACATTGCATACCAAGCGTACAATGGATTGAAAGAGTTTAAAGGAAAACCAATAAAAGATCTCAGAAGTGTTATGGCAATATATCCAGAACTTTTAACTTTGGTTGTGCGAAAAGATTCTGGAATAAGAAAGCTTATTGACATCAAAGGAAAAAAGATAAATATTGACTTGCCAGGTTCTGGCACAAGAGCAACTGCGCAAATCGTTATGAAAGCAGTTGGCTTAAGCGACAAAGACTTGGCTCTAGCGAGTAAAATGGGTTTAAGCGAAGATCCAAGTCTCTTAAAAAATCATAAAATTGATGGTTATTTTGCTGTACTTGGACATCCAGCAGCAAATGTCAAAGATGCTGCCAAATCATCCAATATAGATATCATACCAATAGATGGACCTAAAATAAATCCTTTATACAAGAAGTACCCCTACTATGCCAGAGGTGTAATATCTGGAACATTTTACAAAGGTGTAAATCATGATACGCCTAGCATCGGAGTAAAAGCTGTACTTGTTACTACTTCAAAGGTTTCCGATAAATTGGTTTATACTATAACAAAAGCTATCTTAGATAATTTTGATGCTTTTAAAAAACTACAACCAGCATATAAAACTATAACTAAAAAAAGTTTACTTGAAGGTTTGGCTATACCTCAGCAAAAAGGTGCCATAAAGGCTTTTAAAGAAGCTGGGCTGTTAAAGTGACTTGAGCACTTTTTCCCGAAAAGCTCTACTTATAGTGCATAAGATCAGGAGATAAAACTATCTTTTGCTGGAGAGTTGATAAAAGACAGTTCCTCCGATATCTTTTTGTTCAATCAGCTTTTGATCTAAAAGTTCCATTACCTTTTTTTTTGAATCCTCATTAAAAAAACTATTGATGTCAAACTGGCTTTGAGGGCGATGCTTCAATAAAACAAGTATTTCTTTTGTAGAAAAATTTTCTTTAGTTAATGGAGGGTTTTTATGTATAAAAGATACTACAAGGTTAGTAAATATATTTGATAATTTTATCATTTCTTTTTCGTCCGTAGGCTTTACATTGTACGCAGGTGGTCTGTCTATAGTACCTATATCTATACGACTTGGCTTTATTATATTTAAAACTTCATTTAATCGTTTTATTTCTTCTTGATTATCATTGATACCTTTTACAAGAAGTATCTCTATAACTAAAATATTTTTAAATCTTTTTGAAAAAGTCTTTATGCCTTTTATAATATCATCAATACTTAAACCTTTTAAAGGTCTATCTATCTTTTTGAAACATTTTTGAGTGGCACAATCAAGAGAAAGCTTAACTATATCAATATCCATCAATATATCAGCAATCTTTTTATCGCATACGGTTGAACTATTTGATAAAATGAGTAACTTTTTATTTTGTTTTATTTTATTTAATCCTAAAACAAGTTTATCCAAATCTTTATATAAAGTAGGCTCTCCATTGGAAGTTATCGTTATAACATTTATATTTTTAAATTTTGCCAATGCTTCTTTTACTTCATTTACGATATCTTCAACTTTTGGAGGGTTTTTTATGTAATCAATAGGTTTTGCACCTTTTAACTCACAATAAACACAATCAAAATTACATGACTTCTCAAATGGACTTAAATCAATCCCAAGAGATACTCCAAATCTTCTTGAGTTAACAGGTCCAAAGATATATTTATATTCTTTTGTCATTTTATCTCTTAGTAACTTCTTTTACCAATGATACAAAATATTTTGCATTTTCAACACTCACATCAGGCAATATCCCATGACCTAAGTTAAATATATGTCGCCCGTCTCTCATAGTATCTGCAATAGACATAACACACTCTTTAGTAGCTTCTTTGGAATATAACCTGCAAGGCTCCATGTTGCCTTGAAGAATATATCTATCGCCTAATTTCTCTTTTGCCAAAGACATAGGAGTTCCCCAATCAACTCCAAAAACATCAAAATCGCCATCAATGTCATCAAGATAAGTACCTATACCTTTTGGAAAAACAATGATAGGAATTTCTGGATATTTTGATTTGATATAAGAGCATATATCTTTTATGTATCTCCAGCTAAACTCCATATAAGCACTCTTTTCAAGAGCACCAGCCCAACTATCAAAAATCTGTACCACATTGACTCCGGATTTGATCTGATTTTCAAGATAGTATTTGATAACATCGGATACTTTTTGAAGTAGATAGTGCATAAGTTTAGGATCTGTATAGATAAGCTTTTTTACTATATTGTATGTTTTGGTACCTTGTCCCTCAACCATATAAGTTGCGAGCGTCCAAGGAGCTCCTGTGAAACCTATGAGTGCTTTTTCATCACTTAGTTTTTCTCTTGTTATTTTTATGGTTTCATATACATAAGTCAGTTTATCTGCCGCTTCTTTTGCACCAAGCAATCCATCTACATCATTTTTTGTTTTTACAGGCTTTTCAAAAATAGGTCCCTCACCTTTAACAAAGTCAAGTTTCATACCCATCTCATTTGGTACTACCAAAATATCGCTAAACATTATAGCCGCATCAACACCGATAATATCCACCGGTTGCAAAGTAACTTCCGCAGCAAGTTCTGGTGTATGACAAAGATTTAAAAAATTGCCGGCTTTTTTCCTAACTTCCATATACTCAGGAAGATATCTTCCTGCTTGTCTCATGATCCAAACGGGAGTATATGGTGTTTTTTTTCCTTTACAGGCATCTGTAAAAATCATTTTTTTCCTTTTAATGTTTTGAATTTCTATGTAAAAAATAAAGTCCCAAAGCCAAAGCTAAAATCGACAGGGCAAAATACAGCATTTCTTTGGCACCGTTGTATTCAGTATGTAAGACTCTTTGAAAGAAGCTCACAACCAAAACCATTATGATAACTTTGGCAATCTTGTCTTTTAACTGATCCAAGCTGTGAATTTCTAAAATTTTACTTGTTTTTTTATCATTCATTGCTTCATCTATTTCACTTATAAAAAGTTCATACAATCCAAAAGCAAATATAAATAAAACAACTGCTATCAAATAAAGATCAACAGCTCCAATAATAGTTGAAACCAGATTTTCATGTAATTTTGCAGGATGCGCATTTGTAAGAAGTGCTGTTATGGTATATACAGAGATATTGTATATATCTAAACTTGCAATTATAAACAAAACAATAGCTCCAAGCAAACCAAATATTACTGCAAGTATAACTACAAACCTGCTTCTCCAAATAAGCCCCTCAAAAAGCTTCTCTATCATCAACTCTCCAATTCTATCCATTTTAGAGCAATTCTAACAGCATTTGTGGCCGCTCCTACTCTTAACTGATCGGCTGCATTGAAAAAATGTAAGATATTGCTTTTATATATATCTTTTCTGATTCTTCCAACATAAGTAATATCAGTATCAGTCGAAACAATAGGCATTGGATACAAGGCATTTGGCAAATCATCCATAACTTCCACATCTTCAAAGCTCTCCAAAGCTTCTTTTATTCTATCCAAATCAATATCAATCCCATCTTCAAATGTTACTGTTATGGACTCACTATGGCTTCTTAAAACTGGAACTCTTACGCAAGTAGCTGAAATTTCAAAGTTTTTATGTAATATTTTTTGAGATTCATTTACCATTTTCATCTCTTCTTTGGTATATCCGTTTACTTGGGGTACATCTATATGAGGTATGACATTTAATGCTATTTGATGTACAAATGCTTCTTTTTTACTATCACTTAACTTAAAATTAAAAAAATCCTGCATTTGCAAAACAAGCTCTTCCATACCTTTTTTACCGGCACCACTTGCTGCTTGATAAGTGCTGACATCAACTCTTTTGATTCCGTACAAATCATCTAAAGGTTTCAATGCAAGAACCATTTGTATAGTAGAGCAGTTTGGATTGGCGATGATACCTTTTACTCTCCAATCTCTTATATCTTTAGGGTTTACTTCCGGAACTACCAAAGGCACATCCATATCCATTCTAAAGTGGCTTGAATTATCTATAACAACTGCACCGGAATTTGCGGCAATCGGACAAAATTTTTCAGATATACCTCCTCCTGCACTAAAAAAGGCTATATCAACTTCTTCTTTGTCAAAAATCTCTTCTGTTAACTCTTGCACTTTATAAGTTTTTCCTGAAAACTTTATCTCTTTTCCTGCACTATTTTTACTTGCTAAAGGGAGCAGGTTATTTATAGGAAATTTTTTCTCTTGTAATATCCTAAAAATTTCTTCCCCGACAGCCCCAGTCGCTCCAACTACTGCGACATTAAATTTTCTCATTTTTTTTTCCTTAATATTTTCTGCTTTGCAAAAACAAATCATCTTTGCTTATTTTATTTTCATCACTAAGTATTGCTGCTCTTTCAACAACAGATATAAGCTCTCTTATATTTCCGGGCCAATTATAGCTAAAAAGTGATGCTAAAGCCTCTTCGCTAAAGGATTTATCTTCCAAATCATACTTAGCGCAAATTTTCTTAAGAGTTTTTATAGCAATTTCACTTATCTCTTCTTTCCTTTGCCTTAAAGGAGGAATCGTAAGAGGTATTGTATTTAGTCTATAATACAAATCTTCTCTAAACTTTTTATCTTGCACTCTTTGAAAAATATCTGCATTTGTGGCACAAATAACTCTAATATCTATCTTTATAGATTTTGAGCCGCCGACTCTTACAAGCTCTTTCTCTTGCAAAACTCTAAGGATTTTTGCCTGCAAAGACAGTGGCATTTCAGCTAATTCATCTAAAAAAATACTACCTTTATCCGCCAATTCAAAAAAACCTTTTTTGGTTGAAACCGCATCTGTAAAAGCTCCTTTTTCATATCCAAAAAGTTCACTCTCAAGTAGATTTTCCGGAATTGCCGCCATATTTATAGCGATAAACGGCATTTTTTCTCTTTTTGAATTTTTATGAACAAACTTTGCAAAAAGCTCTTTACCGACTCCACTTTCGCCCAAAAGCATTATAGTTGCATTACTATTGGCAGCTTTTTTTGCTATTGATAGTATCTCATCTAATTTTTTTGATTTTCCCAAAAATAAAGAATCTGTTTTGTTATCTTCTTGAGTTTTCATAGATATTTTTTTTGTCTTTTTCTGAACTTTTGCACTTCTGTTTATGGCGTTTACCAAAGTATCAACTTCGAATGGTTTAGTCAAAAAATCTTTAACCCCAAGTCTTATCGCATCAATAGCTCTGTTTAGTGTAGCGTTGCCAGTTATTACTATGATTTCAAATCTACTGTCGAGTTTTTTTATAAATTCAATCCCATCAATATCTGGCATATTTATATCGGTTATAACAAGCTCAAAACTATCATCTATCCCTTTTATAGCATCTTTTGCATTTTTAAATGATATTATCTCAAATTCTGTATATTCATCAAGAGATATTTCTAAAGATTTTCTCATATTTATATCATCTTCAACGATAGCTATCTTCACTATTTTTCTCCGCATTTACTTAAAAATTTTGTTATTTGGCACTTGTTTTAAAGGTGTCTATAATAGCAAAATCATTATTAAATTTTACTGTAAATCTAATAGGAGTCATTTTTATAGTTATTTGGGAATATGAATTTTTCAAGTTTCCCTCATAAAATGAATTAATATATTTAGTATTTTTTTGAAAACATTTTAAAAGAGATTGTTTGTTATTTCTTAAGTACTTTAGTATTGTTTCATTTTTTTTTAGTTTTTTATTTATCTTACAAGTAAATTTTTTTTGAGTATTTGTGATAGTCATTGCCCGTGAGATATATATTTGTTCATTTACCGCTTGTGCATTTTCAACACAGAGTTTATATGAAAATATAAACTCTGCATCTGCTTGAAGCAATAATGCAAAAAATATTAGTAAGAAAAAATTCTTCGCCAAGTTTTACTATTTATTTTTAACTCCATTTTAACTCTATATAAGCCATTTTTAAATGAAGTTTCCGTGATATAAGCATCTTTTACCAAACCGTTTACTTGAGTAATTATCTTTGAGTTATTGAGTGCTGCATCTTTTACAGTCTCTTTGGAATTTACTCTCACACCATAAAGCTTTGCTCCAAGCTGTCTATAAGCATCTGCAACAGCTGCTCTTTTTGCAAGTGCTATAGCTTGGGCGGGAGAAATAGTATTTCTAGGAGCTATGCCTTCACCAATAACTGAAAATTCTTTTATAGGATTTGAATTTAAAAACGCTAACTCTTTTTTCTTGGTATTTATATTTTTTTCAACAGGGCTTACCTGTTTTTTAGCATAAATAACTTTTTTCTTTTTTACAACCGGCACCTTGGCTGGCTGAGGATTGGTAGAGATAGTACATCCTGCAAACAATAAGCCAATTATAACCATAAAATATAGTGACAAACTTTTCATCTTCATTTTTACACCTTTTACAAAATTTTAAAGTACTAAATTATGTACTTATTTTAAACTAAGCAATATTTATTCCAAACTCAGCAAACCATTTTCATCAAGCACTTCAACTTCACTTTCTTTTTTGGGACATCTTGCAATACTTACAACAAAATCTTTCCCTTCTATGTTTACTACTTTAACTCCGCTTGTATTTCGTCCAGCTTTTCTTATACTCTTCATATCGACTCTTATCATTTTACCTTTACTTGTCAGCAACATCAAATCCTTATCTTCATCAACTATAACAACACCGACTAAATCTTTCGTCTTAGGAGTTAACTTCATAGCAATCACTCCTTTGCCACCTCTTTTTTGGAGTCTATATTCTGTAGTCGTTGTTCTTTTGCCTATACCTTTTTGACTAACACTTAAAAGCTCTTCTTCATCATCATATATAATAGTAGCTCCGGTAACAAAATCTGTATCTTCTTTAAATCTAATACCAGTAACTCCCTTAGCTACTCTTCCCATCTCTCTTATATCATCAATATTAAATTTTATACACATTCCTTTTCTTGTTATAACAAAGAGATATTTAGCTTTATCCATAACTATCTTTGCTGTTACCAAAGTATCATCTTCATTTAGCGTAATAGCTCTGACTCCAACACTTCTTATATTGCTAAATTCACTTAAATTTGTCCTTTTTGTTAGACCGTTTTTAGTAAAAAAAGCTATAGATTTATTTTCATCAAAATCTGTTGTAGGAATAATCTCCATTATTTTTTCATCAGGCTGTAAACTTAAAAGGTTAACAACAGCTTTTCCTTTTGCAGTACGACTACCCTCTGGAATCCTATAAACTTTAAGCCAGTAAAGTTGTCCTCGATCTGTTATAAACATTAAAGTATCATGAGTGCTTGAAACGAAGAAACTTTCTATAAAGTCATCATCATAAGTTGTCAAAGCAGTTTTGCCTTTTCCACCTCTATTTTGTTTCTCATATTGTTTCAATGCCACTCTTTTGATATATCCTCTGTGTGTGATAGTAACCACCATAGGCTCATTTGGTATCAAATCTTCTATATCTATATCAGCATAATCTTCGATAATTTCAGTAAGCCTTTTTGAGCTGAATTTTTCTTTTACTTCCATTAGCTCATCTTTTATGAGTTTGTTCAGCAAATCTTCGCTTTTTAGTATAGCACTTAGTCTTTCTATCTCTTTTAAAAGTGCCTGGAGTTCATTTTCTATCTTTTCTCTCTCAAGTCCGGTAAGCCTTTGGAGTTTCATATCTAAAATCGCTCCGGCTTGGATCTCACTAAGAGAAAAATTTTCCATCAAAGCTATTTTTGCAGTTTTTGCATCTTCACTTTTTTTGATAAGTGTTATTATCTCGTCTATATTATCAAGTGCTATTTTTAAGCCTTCCAATATATGAGCTCTTGCTTTAGCCTTTTCAAGTTCATAAATGGTTCGTCTTATCAAAACAGTTTTTCTGTGTTTTAAAAATAGTTGCAGTAACTCAAGAAGATTGAAAACTTTCGGTTCTTTATTTTCAATCGCAAGTAAAATAATACCAAATGTAACTTCCAAACTGGAGGATTTGTAAAGATTGTTTAGTATGATTTCACTCATAGCATCTCTTTTAAGCTCAATCACTACTCTTATGCCATCTCTGTCACTCTCATCTCTTATCTCAGAAATTCCCTCTATCTGCTTATCTTTTACCAAGCCTACGACCTGCTCTATAAATCTCGATTTATTTACCTGATAGGGAAATTCATCTACAACTATGACATCTTTGTGTCCTTTTTTTTCTATATGAGTTTTTGCTCTTATCTTGACACGACCTCTTCCTGTGTTATAAGCATCAATGATACCTCTTTTGCCAAAAATAATACCGCCTGTTGGAAAGTCTGGTCCTTTAACTATCTCCATAAGATCTGATATTTCACACTCTTTGTTATCTATAAGATACAATAAAGCATCTACAACTTCATCAAGTCTGTGAGGAGGAATATTTGTAGCCATTCCAACTGCAATTCCGCTTGAACCGTTTATCAAAAGATTTGGTACTCTGCTTGGCAATACATCAGGCTCACTCATACTGTCATCATAGTTAGGTACAAAATCAACGGTATCTTTATCCAAATCTTTAAGCAACTCTTCACTAAGAGGTGTCATCCTGGCTTCTGTATATCTCATAGCAGCTGCATTATCTCCGTCAATAGAGCCAAAGTTTCCCTGTCCATCTATAAGAGGGACTCTCATAGAAAACGGCTGAGCCATCCTTACAAGTGCATCATAAACAGCATTATCTCCATGAGGATGATACTTACCTATAACATCACCGACAATTCTCGCTGATTTTTTGTAAGCAGCACGAGAGCTAAGATTAAGTTCACTCATGGCATACAGTATTCTTCTGTGAACCGGTTTTAATCCATCTCTGGCATCGGGGAGCGCACGACCTATGATAACACTCATAGAGTAGTCAAGGTAGCTTGTTTTTATGGAGTCTTCAATATTTATATCTTGTATATCTTGATTTTGTTCAAAAATATCGCTCATTATTTACCTCTTTCATTAATATCTGTATTTATTTTATCCAATTTTTACTTAGTTGTCTCTTGCATCGGCTAAAGTCAGGGCAAAAAGTACATTAACTTTGTATTTTTTAAGTAAAATATCAGCCTCTTTGAGAGTCGTTCCTGTAGTTATAATATCATCAACTAAAACCGTCTCAATTTCCTCTTTAAAGAAATATTGAAATTTTCTCGGATTTGCTTCTCTAAAAGAAAGAGTTTTGCCAGAATAATTGACATGATTTGTCGCTCTTAGCTTTGCAAATACAGGTTTAATAGCATTGGATTTTAAAGCTTTATTTAAAATAGCAGTATGTGAATAACCGCTCTTTACATTATCATCAATCCCAAGAGAATAAATGGGGTTTTGCAAAGAAAATGTATCCGCAAACTTTTTAAAACTCTCTTTGGCCATTATATTATAAACAAAATATCCTATAAATTTATGCTTGGTCAAAAGAAGCTTTTCAATATACTTATATTTATAAAAACTATAAACTTCAAGTCCGTCAGGTAAAATCCTTTTACTAATTTTTGGAGTTAAAAACTCTTCACGACAGCCTTTACAAACAAGAGAAAAAGAATATGAATTACAAAGAAGACAGTACATTACTTTGTAAACTACCCAACCATTAAAGACGACTCAGCTTCTTGTTTCATCATATCGTACATAGTTACTGTATTTATATATAACAACCCTATTTGCTTTTTGTTTTTCACTATTTCACATTTAAGATATTTTTTACTATCATTCTTACGCTATCATCTAAGAGTATTTTTATCTCTTTTTTAAAGTCCTGGCTGCTTACGCTTATGCCGTTGTATTTATTGATGTGTTCGGATATAGTTTTGGTTATGGTTGTATTGCCTTTTTTTATAATGAGCTTAAGTGATATAAAACCTGTTAGATTTTCTTTTGTTAAGTCGCTTTTATTAAAGGTTGCAAGAATATTGTTTATTTTGCCACTTATTTTTAAAGAAGCCTTATAGGGGGAATTTACTACGACAACGCCATTTGCTTTTAAAGCTTTTTTTATAGCACTGTCATACCACTTTGAAAAATTTGTTTGGGTAGTGCTGTAGCCTAAATTATCACCTTTATTATCTGTAACGACTGCAATTATATTTTTATGGATTCTTTCATCTTGAAATTTGTTTAAATATACACTTTGAGCATGTTTGTTGAAGCTTAAAAAATTTACCGTATATGGTTTTACAGATATAACTCCGCCTTTATATGAACACCCACTTAGAAAAAACATTATAACTGAAATAAACAATAAACTTATCGTTTTCATATTTGCCTCCTTGAGCAATTAATCAATCTTTAATACACTTAAAAATGCCTCCTGTGGAAGTTGGACTTTACCTATGGATTTCATTCTTTTTTTACCTGCTTTTTGTTTTTCAAGTAACTTTCTTTTTCTAGTTATATCACCACCATAGCACTTGGCAGTTACATTTTTACCCATTGATTTAACTGTTTCTCTTGCTATTATTTTATTGCCTATACTTGCTTGGATAGCTACTTCAAAAAGTTGTCTCGGCACCAACTCTTTCATAGCTTTTACAAGCTCCCGCCCTTTACTCATAGCCTTATCTTTGGGTACTATAATGGAGAGTGCATCAACAATTTCATTTGCAACTCTGACATCAAGTTTTACAAGATCACCCTCTTCATAACCAACCGGTTCATAATCAAAACTTGCATAACCTTTTGTACTTGATTTTAGTTTATCATAAAAATCCATAATTATCTCATTCATCGGAAGTAAATACTCTAAAAGAACTCTGTCTGTCGTTATATAATCCATATTTTTCTGGATTCCTCTTTTATTATTTAAAAGAGTTATAATATTGCCTAAAAATTCAGTTGGTGTCACTATGGTTGCTTTTACATAAGGTTCATAAACTTTTTCTATCTTATTCACAGGAGGAAGTTCGCTTGGATTTTGTATTTGAACAGTTTGGCCATCTGTTTTTTTAACTCTGTATACAACAGTAGGAGCAGTAGCTATGAGATCGATGTTAAATTCTCGCTCTAACCTCTCTTTTACTACTTCCATGTGCAAAAGTCCCAAAAAACCAATCCTAAAGCCAAACCCTAAAGCAGCCGATGTTTCAGGCTCATAAGAGATACTTGAATCATTCAATTTCAGCTTATCTAACGCATCTCTTAAATCTTCAAATTTATCTGTTTCTATAGGATAAATACCTGCAAAAACAAAAGCCTTAGCTTCTTGCAAACCTTGAATTATATCTTTTGTAGGATTTTTTGCATCTGTTATCATATCTCCGACTTTGACATCTCCAATATTTTTGAGCCCTAAAACTACTATGCCTATCTCACCTGTCTTGATGGTATCTGTCTTGATTTGCTTTAGTGGATGAGGGTATTTAAGAGATAAGACTTCATGCTTTTTTTTAGTGCTCACCACAAGTATCTCTTTTCCTTTTTTAAGCTCACCGTCAAAAACTCTAACAAGAGCCAAAGCACCTAGATAATTATCAAACCAACTATCATATATAAGAGCTTTTAAAGGCTTGTTTTTATCTCCTTTAGGTGGAGGTATTTTCTCTATTATTGCATGGAGCAACTCTTTTATGCCTATACCGCTTTTTGCACTTACTTCAAGTACATGCTCACAATCAAGCCCTATAGTATGCTCAATTTCATTTTTTACTTTTTGAGGATCGGCTGCTGGGAGATCAATCTTATTTATAACCGGTATGATTTCTAAGTCATGCTCTAATGCCACATATACATTGGCTATAGTTTGAGCTTCAACTCCCTGAGAGGCATCCACTACCAAAAGCACTCCTTCGCAAGAACCTAATGATTTGCTAACTTCGTATGAAAAGTCCACATGACCTGGAGTATCTATAAGATTTATGATATATTTTTTTCCGTTTTCTTCATAGTTTAGTCTAACCGATTGAGCTTTTATAGTGATTCCTCTTTCTTTTTCTATATCCATAGTATCCATCACTTGAGAGCTCATCTCCCGATCACTTATAGCACCACACTCACTTATAAGCCTATCTGCCAAGGTACTTTTGCCATGATCAATATGGGCAATAATCGAAAAGTTTCTAATATTTTTTTGCACTTTATACTCTCCCTTTCAAAGAAGATTCACCTTTGACAGGAGAAACAATCACAACTTGCACTATTTTGAAATATTGTTTCATTAAACAAAAAGTCCATTTACACTTTCGTTATGGTAAACCCTTCTTATGACTTCAGAAAATAGTGGGGCAACGCTAAGGACAGTTATTTTTTCACTCTTGGATTTTAAAGGAATTGTATCTGAAACTATAAGCTCGTCTAAATTGCTTGAACTTATTCTCTTATAAGCAGGGCCACTTAAAACTGCGTGAGTACAGCAAGCCATCACACTTGTAGCACCTCTTTCTTTTAATACTGATGCACCTTTGGTAATAGTTCCGGCAGTATCTATCATATCATCCACCAAAATGACATCTTTGCCCTCGACATCTCCTATGATATTCATAACTTCGCAAACATTAGCCTTTTCTCTTCTTTTGTCTATGATAACCATATCAATACCTAGTTTTTTTGCAAATGCTCTCGCTCTTGCAACTCCACCGATATCTGGACTTGCTATAATTGGATTTTTTAAATTTTTTCTTTTTATATAGTCTAAAAAAATGATATTGCCATAAAGGTTATCAACCGGGATATCAAAAAAACCTTGGATTTGTCCTGCATGCAAATCAATAGTTACAACTCTGTCAATTCCTGCTGTTTGAAGTAAATTGGCTACTAATTTTGCCGAAATTGGAACTCTTGGGGCTGCTTTTCTATCTTGCCTTGCATACCCAAAATACGGCATTATGGCAGTTATACTGTTTGCAGAACTTCTTTTTAGGGCATCTGTCATGATAAGTATCTCCATAAGAGTATCATTTGCTGGTGCACAGGTAGGCTGAACTATAAATACATCTTTACCTCTTACACTTTCACTGATTTGTACACCTATCTCACCATCACTAAATCGTTTTATTGTAGCATCTGAGAGTGGCAGAGTTAAATGTTTAGCAACTTTTTTTGCAAACTCTTCGTTAGCGGTCCCCGAAAAGACTTTATATCCTCGCATTTTGATTGTCCTTATAGTTAAAAATTGACTAAATGTCGAACTGTAATTATATTGAAAAAGTGCTTATATGTACTTAATGTTATGATTTTATCAAAAATTTAAATTTTTGCTCCATATTGATAGATTCGTCCCTGCCGTAAACTATGATATTTCTGTCAACTTCTATAAGTTTATCGCTTATCTTATCAGGATAATCAACATAATTTAAAATATGCTTTATGGTATTTATTCTGGCTTTTTTCTTATTATCACTTTTTACAACTGTCCAAGGTGCTTCTTTTGTATGAGTAGCACTTAGCATCATAAATTTTGCAAGAGTATACTCATCCCATAATTTTTGTGATTCTTTATCGACAGGAGAAAGCTTATACTGCTTTAAAGGATCAGTCTCTCTCGCTTTAAATCTTCTAGCTTGCTCTCTTTTGGATACTGAAAAATAAAATTTAAATATCTGTATTCCCTCTTCTACTATCATTTTTTCAAACTCTGGTGCATCTTTTAAAAATTTATGGTGTTGCCTCTCAGTACAAAATCCCATAACAGGCTCCACCATAGCACGGTTATACCAACTTCTATCAAACAGCACTATCTCTCCCGCACTTGGCAAATGCTCAACATACCTTTGAAAATACCATTGATTTTTTTCTTTTTCATCAGGTTTTTCAAGTGCTACTACTCTAGCACCTCTTGGATTTAAATGTTCTGTTATCCTTTTGATAGTTCCACCTTTTCCAGCAGCATCTCTGCCCTCAAAAATCATTAATATTTTAAGTCCCTTATCTTTGACATGGTTTTGAAATTTTAAAAGCTCGACCTGAAGCATTTTCAACTCTTTTTCATACTCCAAAGTTTCTTTTTTAACCCATATTTGAACTTTATTTGCTCTTGTTTTTGTCATTTTATCAGTAATTGTTTGATGTTTTTTGTTTTGCATTTTTATATCCTTAGTTGATAAATTTACCACTTTTTGCTCTTTGTATCTCCATAATCTCTATTTCTCTTGCTCCAGAGACAACAATATTATGATTTAGTACATACTCTATTGCTTCGTTTCTATTGGTATAATTTACAGAATTTAGTATAACCTTTATAGCCTCAAGTCTTGCTTTATGTTTATTATTGGATCTTATAATTGTCCAAGGTGCATTGTAAGAATTCGTTTGCTTTAACATATCATATTTTGTATTGGTAAAATCATCCCATCTCTCTTGAGCTTGCAAATCAATTTCACTTAGTTTCCATTGCCTGAGGGGATCATTTTTTCGTCTTTCAAATCTTTTAGCTTGCTCATCTTTTGTAACACTAAAATAGAGTTTTATGAGTATAATACCTTGTCTGACAAGATCTTTTTCAAAGCCCTTAACCCCTTTCATAAAATCATCATGCTCTTTTTTTGTGCAAAAATTAAATACAGACTCTACCATAGCCCTGTTATACCAACTCCTGTCAAACAATACAATTTCTCCAGCTACTGGAAAATGTTGGACATATTTTTGATAGAACCATTGTGTTTTTTGCTCTTGAGTAGGTTTTCCAAGAGCTACGACACGGTAATGTTTCTCATCCATATATCTTGTTATCCTTCTTATAGTCCCGCCTTTTCCGGCAGCATCTCGTCCCTCAAAGAGAATTATCATTTTTTGATTACTCTCTTCAAGATACTTTTGCAACTTGATAAGTTCAGCTTGATATGGCTTTAATTCTTGTTCTTGTTTTCGTTTTTTTACAGCTTTACTCTCAAATTGTTTTTCTTGTTTTTTTCTTTTATATACATTTATCAATTCATCCAAAGAGATTTTCTTATCTTCAATTTCAAAAATATCATCTTTTATATTTTCCACATTACTCTCCTTTGTTGCAACTATATGGCTATAATATCCAAAATATGATAAAATATAAATAAAATGTTAATTCAAAAAAATAGTACATAAAATTAAGGTATGATTTTGTTTTTTCCAGACTCAACTATCTTTCCATGAAATCTTGCAAAAATTTCATTTAAAGATTTTTCTTCATTATATAATACATAAACTTTTTCCAAATTGGATAAAATTCCCTCTTCCATCCATTCTCTTAATTCATCGTATTCACTAAACTCGTAACCGAATTTTTTCATCAATTTTGCAGTATAGTTATCAACCGGAAGAAACTCTTTTTCACAAGCATAACAAAGTATACTGTCACTACTTTCTTTTCCCAAACCTTTTTGTAAAAGCAACCATTGTCTATCCACTTGTTCTCTAAAAATATCAAAACTCCCAAAATCTTTTATGATATTGTTTGAAAGTAATTTTAATCTTTTGGCTTTTGTATTATAAAAACCGCTCGGCTTTATAAGAGTTGAAAGTAAGTTGATATTTATATTTGCTAACTTCTCAAGAGAAAGCATATTTTCTTGTTTTAAATTTTCCAACGACTTCTCAACTCTTTCCCATTTGCTCTGTTGAGTCAAAATAGTTCCTACAACAACTTCAAAGCTCCTGCTTTTTGGCCACCAAAGCTTATCTTTTAATTCTTTTAAATATCCGAGTTCTTTTAAATATTTAAAAATATCAAAACTGCTTTGTATATCCATACTCACTCCAAAAAAGCTTTTTGTAAGCTTATCTCATCTTTATCATCATAAATCTTTATTTTATACCCATCCAAACATTTGCCATCAAAAATATCCAAAACTACAAATTGCAATATTTTTTTACATTTTTTTGGAATATCAAAGGATGAGGGAAGTCCTGTTAAAAATCTTTTCAAAGGTGCTTCTTTATCCATTCCTATAACACCGTCTCTACAACCGCTAAGCCCAACATCACTCACATAAAATGTACCCTTATCTATCATCAAATCATCTGTTCCGATATGAGTATGAGTTCCACAAATAGCACTTACCTTTGCTTTTAAAATACAAAACAATGCTCTTTTCTCACTTGTTGCTTCAGCATGAAAGTCTATAAATATATTTTTAATCCCGATACTTTGCAACCTGCTAATCTCTTCTTTGATAGACAAAAAAGGATTGCCGACCATTGGCATCGTAAAATGACCCATAAGATTTATGATAGCTATCTCTTCATTATTTAATTTGATTATCTTTACACCGATTCCTGGAACACCTTTTGGATAATTTAAAGGTCTTACAATAGGCAATGTATCTAAAAAAGGGATGATATCTTTTTTATCCCATATATGGTTTCCGCCAGTCATAAAATCAATTCCGTAACTTAAAAGTTCATTTGCATTTTTAATACTGAGTCCAAATCCATGACTTGCATTTTCTGTATTTGCTATAACTAAGTCAATATTGTATTCTTTTTTTAAGTCTTTCAAATATTTTTTGACCATTTCTCGCCCAGGTTTTCCAACAATATCGCCTATAAATGCTATCTTCATTTAAGCTCTCTTAGAACAGTTTTTAAGATTTCGTCATCATCTTTACTTCTTGCTTTTATCTCTTTTTTACTTTCATTTTCATAAACAAAAGATATGTTTTGTTGATAATTTGACACGAGAGTTACTCCTTTTTTTATAGCCATTATCTTTATACAAATTATATCCAAAAATTGTTTTGTTACCTCATCAATCTCACCAAATCTATCATTTAACTCATCTTCTATCTCATATACTTCATTTAAACTTTCACACTTACCAAGCCGTCTGTAAATCTCAAGCCTCAGTCTATCCTCACGAATATAAGTATCATTTATAAAAGCACTTATATTTAACTTAATGCTTACCTCTTTTTTCTTAATAACTTTTTTATTTAAAAGCTCATTGATGCTATCTTCTAACATTTTAAGATATTGCGTATAACCTATATTTTTGATATGCCCACTTTGAGCTTTTCCTATTAGATTGCCCCCGCCTCTTATCTCCAAATCATGATAAGCCAAAACAGAACCACTACCAAGAAATGAGTTTGACTCAAGAGCTAAAAGCCTTTTTTTGGATATTTCACTTAGTTTGTCTTTGTTTTGCACCATTAAATAGCAATACCCTTCATTTTTCCCTCTTCCGACTCTTCCACGAAGTTGATGAAGATCTGCTATGCCAAAATTTTCAGCATTTTCTACAACCATGCTGTTTACATTTGGTATATGGATACCGGATTCAACTATGGAAGTTGATAAAAGCATATCATACTCACCATTTTCAAAAGCCAACATTTGTTTTTCCATTTCAGATGAAGAAATTTTTGAGTGCAAAGTCAATATTTTCAGATTTGGCATAATCTCTTGTAAATATTTTTTTCTGTCTTTTATAGTTGCAATTCTATTATGAATATAAAATATCTGTCCTCCTCGCCTTAACTCTCTTGAGATAATCTCTTTTAGTACAGGTTTACTAAATTCTTTAACAAAAGTTCTGACATCTTTTTTCTCAAGCGGTGGGGTTAGTAGCTGAGAATATTGCTTTATACTAGAAAGAGCCATATTTAAACTCCTAGGTATCGGGGTTGCGCTCATAGATAAAATGTGAACATTTTTTTTCAAAGATTTTAACTTCTCTTTTTGCTTAACTCCAAACTTATGCTCCTCATCTATAACAAGCAAAGCTAAATTTTTAAATTTCGCATTAAACAGTGCATGAGTTCCTACTACTATACTAACTTTACCGTTTTCCAAACCTTCCAATGTTATTTTTTTATCCTTTGAAGAGACAAATCTGTCAAGCTTGTAAATATTTATATTAAATTTTTCAAATCTATCTTTGAGAGTCTTGTAGTGTTGATTTGCCAAAAGTGTTGTAGGAACGATAAGAGCACTTTGAAAACCATTTTTATAAGCTACAAGCATTGCATTCATGGCTACTTCTGTTTTGCCAAAACCAACATCACCGCTTAAAAGCCTATCCATTATATTTCCGGAATGTAAATCCTGAAATATCTCGCTTATAGTCTTATTTTGATCTTTTGTATATTCAAAACCAGATTGTTTTTGAAATATTTCAATCTCTTCCATATCACTTTTTAAAGTAACAGCACTCTCAAGCTCTCTTATAGCTGCAAGTTCCACTATCTCTTTGGCTATCTCAAAAAGCCTTTCTCTTACTTTCTCTTTTAGTTTTGTAAAACTTCCTTTTCCAAGTCTGTCAACTACTGCTAAAGCGCCGCTGTCACTTATATATCTATCTATTTTATCTATATTTTCAACAGGCAATAAAAGCTTATCGTTATTTTGATAAAATATTTGGATAAAATCTCTTTTAGCGCCAAGCACGGTTGCATTTTCTAACCCCTTAAATATACCAATACCATAATCTTCATGAACAACATAATCCCCAGCTTTAAGTTCATCCAAAACAATTTTACTTATTCTTCTTCTTTGTTTTGGCAATCTTTTATTAAGAGATACTATCAATTCATTCTTACTTATGATATTAATTATTGCTTTATTCGTTACAACATATTTTTTATATTCATCATCAAGCATTGAACTTTTGACTATTGCATCATTTTTTGCTAAAATTTTTATCTTTTTATCTAAATGAAATTTTAGAAAAGGATTTATATCTATGATTTTTATATCATTAAATTCTTTTGGCTCACTTATAAGTTTTGCATATTTTCTTATATCTTTTATTTTGGGATAAAAACTTTTCAACTCTTCTATTTCATTATCCATACCAGCAGATAAGTATGTATCAAAAATCTCAGGATAGTATATGCCAAGATCATCTAAAACCCAAAATCCCAATGAATTTATATCTTTAAAAAAACTATTACTTTCTAATTTTTCAACTTTATTTGATATATTTTGATACTCTTTTTTATTTAACCCAAAATTTACAGGGGTTATCTCTATCTCTTCTAATTCCTCTTTTAAGCTTTTTTGATTTTCACACTCAAAAAATCTTATACTCTCACACTCATCATCAAACAAAGAAATTCTTATAGGCTTTTTGTAATTTATTGAAAATATATCAATAATATCACCCCTAAAAGATACTTCACCCTTTTCTTCAACTATATCAACAAAATTGTATCCCCATCTAAATAACTTATCTTTTAAAATTTTTAAATTAATTGTATCGGCAAAAGATATTTTCTCTCTTTTAAAAAGCTCTTTTTTAGGAAGAGGGTAAGCAACGGTGCTTAAAGGAGAAATAATAACTTTTTTCTTTGACTTATCAAAATAATAATCACTCATAGATGAAAAAAGCTCAATTAACTCATTTTTGTATGCTCTTAAATCTTCACCGTAGCCAACCCTGATATCAGGAAAAATAAAAGTTTTAAAGCCTAAATATCTACATACACTTTTGATATTTAAAACTTCTTGATAATCTTTTGCAACAAGAAGAGTGTTTGTACCTTGATAGCTTTTTAAAAACTCATAAATTTTTGCTTGCACTGTTTATCTTATTTAATTCATTTTTTTTCAATTGACTCTCTCCTTCAAATATGGAATCTGATTCTATCATTAAATCTTTAGATATGATTTTTCCAACTATTTTTCCATCCTTTAAAAGCTCTATGCTATCACAATCAGCTGTCCCTTCAAAAAGACCGCTAACTATAAGTTTAACAGAAGACAATTCGCCTTTTATGCTACCTTCTGCTCCGATACTAACTATATTGGTTGAGTTTATCTTACCTGTAACTTCACCATCAATGTGAAGTTTACAGTTTAAGTTAAATTCTCCATCTATTTTTGTACCTGCTGCGATGATAGTTGTATTTGACTCTGTATCGCTTTTATTAAAGATTGCCATTTAATTTTCCTTTCTTTTTTAAAAATATAATTAAAATCCTTGTTATTCCATTTTACAAAGTAGTATGGATTTAAAAATCTTTGCAAATACATAACTCCATAATGTAAATGATGGCCGGTTGAAAGACCTGTACTGCCAACATATCCTATTATTTGACCTTTTTTTACAAAATCACCGTTTTTAACTACTCTTTTGCTTAAATGACCATACAAAGTTTTAAAACCAAAATTATGATCAAGTATGATTAAATTTCCATATCCGCTTCTTTTATGATATCCTGAATACTCAACTATCGCATCAGCCGGAGCGATAATCCTCTCTCCCATTTTAGCTCTTAAATCCAATCCCGGATGAAATTCTTTCTTTTTTAATATAGGATTTATTCTCCATCCAAATTTTGATGATATTCCATTATTTGGAACAGGATAACCATTTGGTATATTCTTGAAAAATTCTTTCCTGTCAATAGAAGTAATCTTCAAATTATTTATTCTATTGCTAATACTTTCATTTATATCACTTGAGATACCCATAATATTTTCTAAATCAGATATTTTATCATTGATTTTATCTAATCTTTCACTTTTTTGTTTTATTTTATCTTTTACTATTTTGTACTTATTGGATAAATTTATATTTTTTTGCAACAATATTTTTGTTTGTTTTTCATACAATAGTTTTTTTGAGTTTATACTATTTAGCTCACCTAAAAGTATCTTTATCCAAATTATACCAACCAACACAAACACAAGAACAAATAAAATAAAATAAAATAAAATTTTTTTAATTATCTGATTAACAGTATAATGTTTTGATCCGTTTACATCAGAGATTATAATCATTAATTTATTTCTCAAACAAACTTCCTCAAAAATTCTTCAACCACTAAAAATGATCCAAAAACCAAGTATTGTTTTTTACTGTCAATTTTTTCAAATATTTTTACTTTTAATTTTATATCTTTAATACTTTGCTTTATAATTGATATATTTTCAATTCTTTTTGAATTTACAGGCAATATTTCCACTCTTTCTATCACAGGTTTTAGTATATTTAAGATTTCTTTATAATCTTTATCTTTATAACTATTATATACCAATATTATCTTACTTCCCTCAAATGATTTTCTCAGTGCTTTTGCAGCTAAAACATTGTGCCCTACATCTATTGTAATATTCTTAGATACCTTTTGACACCTGCCAAAAAGTATTAAATCATCAAAATAATTTATATTTATTTTAAAATCCAAATACTTCAAAACAGAAACAGACAATAAAAGATTATCTTTTAAGAAATCGGGTATATTTTTTCTTAGAGCGAAAGACTCTACACTATTTATATCTTCATTATTTATTAAATTTTTATAAAACTGTATCTCTAAATCTTTACTCTTTGATAATCTTTCAATGATTTGAGATACCTCATCATAAGGTTGCTTTGAAATAATAGCCTTTTTTTGAATGCTTCTTAATTTTGTTAATGCAATATCTTCAATATTATTTCCCAAAAACTCTTGATGGTCATACCCGATAGGAGTAATCACGCTTAAGTACTTTTCAAATACCTGTGTTGCATCAAACTCACCTCCAAGTCCTGCCTCTAGGACTATATAATCACAATCTTGCAGTATATACACAGCCATTAAAGTAGTATATTCGAAATATGACAATGATTTCAAATCATCTATTTCTAAAATATCAGATAAATATTTGTGAGCTTTTTGCAAACTTAAATCATCAATATCTTTTCCATTATACCAAATGCGTTCATTAAAATTTAAAATATGAGGTGAGCTGTAATGCCCTACTTTCAACCCTGATTTATATAAATACCAAGCTATAAATCTACCGGTACTCCCTTTTGCATTTGTTCCTACAATATGAATAATTTTTCCAATTTTAAAATTTGATTTGATTTTTTGCCAAATTCGCGGCATTCTTTGATAATCAATTTCATCATAAAACAGCGGTTTGTTTTCTAAGAATTCTTTATAGAGCAAATCCTATTCCTGCCGCTTTGTTTTGCATGATAGAGCATTTTATCAGCTTGCTTGAGAGTATCTTGAGAATTTTTACAGTATTTTCTCTCACTAACTCCTATACTTACTTTGACATCTATTCGTTCATTTTTATATATAAATTTAAAATTTGCTATAATTGATCTTATTTTTTCGGCAAATTCAGCAGCACTTTTTAACTCTGTACTAGGAAGTATAACCAAAAATTCTTCACCACCATACCTTCCTATAAAATCAACCTCCCTTGTAAATCTTTTAAGTATTTTTCCAAGGGCGGAAAGTACTATATCGCCCGCATCATGTCCATAGGTATCGTTAATATTTTTAAAATGATCTATATCTATAAAACAAAGAGAATAATCAATCTTGTATCTTTTGTAAGCATCTTCAATCTTTTTAAGTTCATCATCTAATGCTCTTCTTGAGGATAATTTAGTCAAGAAATCCTCTTTACTCTCTTTTTTGGCAATAATCAAAGCATTTTCCAACTTTTCATTTCTCAGCTTTAACTGTTTGATCATTTTTTGATTTTCCTGCATCTTGTTATTTAGCGTTCTAGTTTCATATTCTAATGAATCAGCAATGTTTATAAGCTTTTTTTGCACAATTTCAAAAGTATCGGCTTTAATATCAATTTCTTTTAATTCATTTCTTACTTTGATAACATTTTTATTACTTGAACTACTACTGTTGATAAGACTTAATAATCTTTTTTCTATTTCAAATAATATTTTATCAACTTCACTGAATTTCTTTTTAAGCTCATTTTTATCCAGTTGAACTCTTTTTTTAATCATTCTCTTAATATCATCTTGTATGGAATCAGTTGCTAAAATTTCAGGAGCATTCCTAAGCTCATAACTAATTTCAGCCAAATCATCATCAATTCCTGAAGCTATCGAAGGTGCCAAGGTTGCGATAATAAGAGGTGCTAACTTTTTATATAACTCTTTTTCATTACCGGTATTTAAACACCTAAGTATAGAATTAACAAATTCTCTCAAATCATTTTTATCAGTAGCACAATATCCATCTATTTTATTTAAGAAAGAATCATCATAGCTTGTTAAAAAATCAAACCATTTATCCTTTAATAAGTTAATACTTTTTGCATCTGTTTTATTACTAATATTTTTTAGAGTATTCTCTGCTAATTCTCTTGCACTTTTATTGTGCAATATAGTAATACTTTGTAGCAATCTTTTCACCAAAAAATATAAAGCCTCGATCACTTCACTGTCATCATTTTTTAAACTTCTGCGTAACCTCGAAGATAAAAACATAAAAAGCTCATCTAAATTTTTTACATTAAAATTTTTTATTTCATTTTTTATTTTTTTATCAAGTTTTTCTATATATTTTTCAAGCTGTCTGCAATCTTCTAAAATAAAACCTTTCTCTTTTGCAACTTGACAAAAAACCTCCTGATAGTTACTAGGGGTAAATATTTTTTTCTCTTGATTTATCCTCTTAATTGAATCTTTTATAATATCATTTATTTTTGTTGCCATTTAACATACCCTTAATAGCTACTTTTGATACAAATTCTCCAATAGCCTTGTATGATGCAAATTTGATAGCATCAAATCTTTTTGTATCAGAAATAACACTGTTAGCTTCTATTGAAAAATCATAAATACCACTGACATTAAAAGTGCCTTTTTTACCAAACTTATCGACATAAATTATATTTAAGGACACAGTTGCTCTGTAAGCAATAACATATCCATTTGGATCATAAGCAGTTGGAGTAAAGCTTATACTGTTAAATTTTACAAAAAATTCACTGTTTGCTTCATCTTTTTTATCTACAATTTTTGATTTAAATTCTGCAACTATTGCCTCATTAACAGCATCTTTAATAAGAACTGAGTTTTCTGGGTTATGTACATCTATAAAAACTTCTGCATATATTTTATTGCCCAAAATTCTTTTTGAATACTGTGATGATGGTCTATAACCACAGCCGACAAAAAATATAAATAGAATTAAAACTGTTAAAATCTTGCCGACTTTTATCACATTCATCTTTTATCCTTAAGCCTATTTTACAACTATATTTATAAGTTTGCCAGGAATATATATCTCTTTTAAAATATTCTTGCCTTCAAGCCATTTTACAACTTTTTCTTTTGCAAGAGACAGTATATCATCTTTTTTTGTATTTTTACTAACTTCTATCTCTTCTCTTTTTTTACCATTTATAGTAATAACAAGTTTTATGACATCTTCTTCAAAAACTTCCGGCAACACTTCTGTTTTTCTAAAATTTTCTCTTTCAAAAAGTTTTTCACTAAGTTCCCAGCAAACATGAGGCACAATAGGTTCTAAAATATTTAAAATGATATAGTATCCCTCGCTCCAAACATCACTATTATTTTGAGTATTTAGTGCGTTTAGAGCTTCCATACAAGATGCAATGAGAGTATTGAAACTATACTCTTTTTCGTATGTTTGATTTGATTTTCTCAAAGCTTCATACACTTTTTTTCTAGCAAATTTTTCTTCTTTGGACAAGCTGTCATGATTTATTTTGACTAATGAGTTCATCTTTTTAACTCTATTGCTTCTTTCATATAATCTTTTTATAAATCTAAAAGCTCCCTCAACCGCACTGTCATTCCATTCCAATTCTTTAGCGGGAGGTGCTGCAAAAAGTATAAAAAGTCTTGCCGTATCGGCTCCATATTTTTTTATTATCTCATCAGGATCAACTGTATTGCCTTTAGATTTGCTCATTTTAGCACCATCTTTTAGCACCATTCCTTGAGTTAAAAGTTTATCAAACGGTTCATCAACTTTTATATAATCCAAATCTCGTAAAGCCTTGGTAAAAAATCTGGCATATAAAAGATGAAGTATCGCATGTTCAATACCTCCAATATATTGATCTACATTCATCCAGTAAGCAACATCATCCTTGTCGATTCCTTCCTCAAGCCACTTTAAAGGATTTGTAGCATATCTTAAAAAATACCAAGAAGATTGTACAAAAGTATCAAGAGTATCAGTTTCTCTTAAAGCATCTTCTTCACATTTAGGACATTTGCAATATTTCCAAGTCGGATGAGACTCTAAAGGATTGCCCTCACCGGTTATCTTAATATCCTCAGGAAGAGTTATGGGTAAGTTTTCTTTTTTTTCCGGTACAAGTCCGCATTTTGGGCAGTGAACAAACGGTATGGGTGCACCCCAATACCTTTGGCGACTAATGCCCCAGTCTCTTAGTTTATAATTTATCTCTTTTTTACCAAGACTATTTTCTTCAAAATACTTCATAATCTCTTTTCTGGCTTCCGCACTTTTAAGTCCGCTAAATTTGCCACTGTCTATCAACTCACCATCATCAGTAAAAGCACCGTCTGTATCCATATCTTTTAAAGGCTTGACAACTTGTTTTACAGGCAAATCATATTTAAGAGCAAACTCATAGTCTCTTTCATCATGAGCTGGAACTGCCATAACAGCACCACCTCCATATCCTATAAGAACAAAATTGGCAACCCAAACAGGTACTCTTTTTTTTGTTAAAGGATGAATAACATCAATGCCAAGGCTCAGCCCTTCTTTATCTTGCATAGATCTCTCTTTTTCACTCATATTTTGCATTTTTTTGATGGCTGTTATCTTTTCTTCACTTAATAATTTATGTTCTATCAAGTATTTGATAATAGGATGTTCCGGTGCAAGCGCTGAGTAACTGACACCATAAACTGTATCGGATCTGGTTGTAAAAACCTTATATCCGTCAAAACAGTTGCCAAGTTTACCTTTTGATTCTTTACTCAATTCAAATGTAAAACTAAGCCCCTCGCTTCTTCCTATCCAATTCTCTTGCATTTTAAGAACCTGGGGAGGCCATTTATCTTCAAGCATCTTAAGATCATCAAGTAATTCTTGTGCATATTTTGTTATAGATATATAGTATCCGGGCATCTGTTTTAACAAAACTTCATTGCCACACCTCCAGCAACAACCATCTTCAACTTGTTCATTTGCAAGCACTGTTTGACAACTCTCGCACCAATTTACACTGTTTGATTTTCTGTAAAGAAGCCCATTTTTATACATGTTGATGATATATTCTTGTTCAAATTTGGTATATATTTTATCACTTGTCGCAAATTCTCTTTTTTTGCTAAATGAGAGCCCCAGGGCATCTAACTCTTTTTTCATGTAATCTATATTTTCATAAGTCCACTTTTTAGGATGAAGTTTATGTTTAATCGCAGCATTTTCAGCCGGCATGCCAAAACTATCCCACCCGATAGGATGAAGTACATTGAACCCTTTTTTTCTGGCGTTTCTTGCTATCGCATCACCTATTGAATAGTTTCTAACATGTCCCATATGTATCCTGCCACTAGGGTATGGAAACATACTAAGAATATATTTTTTTTTCTTTTTTCGATTATCTTCAGGCTCAAAGGAGTTATGTTCGCTCCAAAATTTTTGCCACTTTTTCTCAATCTCTTTCGGATTATACTGCATTTAAAAAAGCTCCTCATTTTACACTGTTTAAGTCTAATTTTATCAAAATTGCCATAAAAAGAGGTTTAATTCGCTGACCTTACGCACTTTTTTCTTGAAAAACCCTATTTTTCGTAAGCTTCAAGGGGTTGTGGGGATTTTAATCCCTGCCACTTAGAGAGCTCTACTCATAGTCAGTAATTCATTAGAAGTTGTTATCAAAACAGGCACTTGTTATTTATCCAAAAAGTTCTATAACTTCTTGCTCATTTAAAATCTTTCCCCTTGATTTTACTTCACCGTTTATAACAATAGCTGGCGTACTTATGACACCATAGCTCATAACTTCAACCAAATCCTCTATTTTTTCTAAAGTTGCACTTTTGCCTGTACTTTCTAATGCACTTTTTACGATCTTCATTTGTGTATCACAGTTTGCACAACAATCACTGCCTAAAACCTTTATATCCATCTTTAACTCCTTATTGTAATATTATATTAAATAGATAACCTACCAAGATTATCCCAACTCCGACTATACTGAAAAACAGTATAATCAATCTCCAACTTAAAATCTTTTTCAAAATCATAGCCTCAGGAAGAGACAGTGCAACAATAGCCATCATAAAAGATAGTGCAGTTCCCATCATCATTCCTTTTGCGGCAAGAGGTTGTATTAAAGGTGCTATTGTAGAAGCACCAGCATACATTGGAATACCGGCAATAACAGCAATCAATACAGCAAAAGGATTGTCTTTACCTGCATATTTTACAATAAAATCACTCGGCACGAAACCATGTATCACGGCTCCTACTGCAATGCCTAAAAAAACATATAAATATATATCTTTCATAATTGTTACAGCATTTTTCCATGCCTCATTTAAACGCTTCTTAAATGCAAGTTTCACAAAATGTGCATCTTCTACTTGTTTCGTATATGGTATTTTAATAAGTATATCTTCATCTCTACTCACTTTTCCCACTATATAACCTCCTGCTATTGCTGTTAATAATCCAAACAAAGTATATAGCGCTGCTATTTTCCAACCAAAAGTTGCAAATAAAATGGCTATTGCAATTTCATTGTTCATAGGACTACTTATAAGAAATGAAAAGGTAGCACTTCTTGGTATTCTTGCTTGTGTAAATCCTAAAAAAAGAGGTATTGAAGAGCAAGAACAAAATGGAGTTAAAATTCCAAAAATTGCCGCCAACAAGTTACCCACAAACTGCGATTTACCCTGTATAAAATCTCTTACTGTTTCAGTTTTAATATATGTCTGCATAAATGATATAATATATACGATTGCCAAAACCAAAGCTAAAATTTTAATAGAGTCATATATAAAAAAATGAATTGCATCAGCAATCTTTCCACTCATACCAAACAAGCTATACACCAAATAGTTTACACTTTGATTCCACATAATTCTCCTTTTAGAACTTTTATTTTTAAAAATTACAAGAAGTATAGCATAATATATATAATATATCAAGATATGTTGATATATTAAATGATAGTAAATTATATAGCAAAGTTGCTCCACTTAAAAAATATCATAATGTGTAGTGGTCTCATTATATTTAAGAAGCAGTATGCAGTATTATCGGCTGTAATATAAGGATTAATATATCAAAATTATTTGAGTAGCAGTCAATGAAGTAGTTAAGTTTGTCAATAGACTTACTTAACTACTTCATAGTTGGCAGTAAAAAGATTAAACCATTCCTCTTTCATACATTTCTCTCATTTTTTTCTTTTCAGCTTTGGCTTTATCTTTTTGAACTACTTTTCTTTTAAAGTCTTCAATATTAAATCCAAACCATTTTAAAAGCGGAGAAGCAACGAATATTGAGCTATATGTACCTACAACAATACCGACAAGAAGTGTAAAGCTAAATGCTACTATTATTTCTCCACCAAAAAGATATAGTGTCAAGACCACAAAAAATGTCGTTAATGATGTCAAGGTTGTTCTTGAAAGTGTTTTAGATACAGCATCATTTATAACATGAAAAAGATCATACCGCTTAGTTTCATGGATACCTTCTCTAATCCTATCAAATACTATAATTGTATCATTTAAAGAATAACCCATAAGAGTCAGAATTGCCGCTAATGTATCTAAATTGACATCTATATGAAAAAGAGCAACAGCGCCCAATGCTATAGAAACATCATGCACCAAAGCTGCCACCGAAGCGACAGCAAATCTCCATTCAAATCTAAATGCAACATACACTAAAATGGCTAATATAGAAAGAACCATTGCCAATAGACCCTTTTCTCTCAATTCTCCTCCGACTTTAGGACCGACTATATCAACTCTTCTAATTTTAAAATCACCTGTACCTTTTAGTAAAGTTCTTATTTTATCTCCAGTGTCTTCTTTTACAGAACTTGAACTAGTAGCAAACTTTATGATAACTTCTTTAGGAGAACCAAACTTTGTTATAGTTGCATTTTTAAATTCGGAATCTTTGCTTATGCTATCTCTTATTTTACTTATGGGGGCATTTTTTTCATACTTTACCTGCACTAAGGTACCGCCTTTGAAATCAAGCCCATAATTTAAACCTTTTGTTGCCAGCAAAACATAAGATGTCAGCATCAGTATAATAGAAATAGATATAAAAAACTTACTCTTACCCATAAAATCAAAAATTTTATCGCCTTTAAATATTTCCATTATTTCACCTTTATTCCAAACCAAATTTTTAAATTTTTCGCTCTTTCAATTATAGGCATTAGAGATTGATATATACCGTGAGTGCCTAATATTGCTGTTAGCATTGAAGCCAATATACCTATACTCATAGTTACAGCAAATCCTTTTATAGGCCCTGTTCCATAAGCATATAAAATAACTGCCGCTATAAGTGTTGTTATATTTGCATCAAGTATTGCACTCATGGCATTTGCATAACCTTTTTCTATAGCAACAGCTACACTTTTGCCCTCTCGCAGCAACTCTCTTATCCTCTCATTGATAATAACATTCGAATCCACCGACATACCAACTGTTAAAACAATACCTGCCATTCCAGGAAGTGTCAAGGTAGCACCAAAAAGTGCCATTAATGCTATGATTATAAATAAGTTTACAACAAGTGCAATGTCTGCAATAAATCCTGCATATCCATAATAACTAATCATAAATAAAACAACTAAAACAAATCCACTAATAAGTGCTATCATACTTTGTCTTATACTCTCAGCACCTAAAGAAGGTCCTATACTTCTTTTTTCAAGAAGTTTAACAGGAGCTAAAAGTGCCCCACTTCTAAGTGCTATGGCAACATCATGAGCTTCCTGTACAGAGAAACCTCCGCTTATCTGTCCGCTTCCGCCACCTATTCTTTCCCTTATAACAGGAGCTGAGTAAACCTTATTATCTAACACAATAGCCAAATGCTTTCCTATTGATTTAGCAGTGAAAGCACCAAATATTTTAGCTCCTTCACTATTTAGTGTAAAGTTGATGACAGGCTGATTCATATTATCAAAACCGACTCGTGCGTCTGTCAGCATACTTCCATCAAGTATTGGTACAGCTTTAACAAGATATTCTTCTTTACTGTTTTTTGCACCATGAAGAATCACATCTCCATAACTTGCTGCTTCTTGATTACTCATATTATATACCTGGTCAGCTCTTTTTTCATCAACTGCCATTAGTTGCAAATGTGCTGCTTTTGCTATAAGTTTTCTAGCCCTTTGCTCCTGGGCTTGTGTTTTTATACCTGGAAGTTCCACTAATACATCAGTGCTTCCTTGTTTAGCTACTGTAGGATCAGACAGACCAAATTGATCCAACCTGTTTCTTATAGTATCTACTGCTTGATTTACTGCATATTGTTCAGTCTTTTTTATCTCACTTTTTGTTAAAGTAATTTTGTAGTTTAGCTTTTTATCTTTATTAACAACAAGACCTTTGATTTTACTTAGCATATTGTCCAAATTTTTCTCTTCAGAGTTATCAAGCAATGTAAAACTTACATCTTTTTTATCTACTCTTAGATTATCAATTACAATATCATTATCATCAGTGAAATACTTTATGCTTGAAGCAATAGATTTATATTTTGACTTAACAGCTTGTTTCACTTCTACTCCCAAAAGCATATGAAGCCCACCTTGCAAATCCAAACCAAGTTTTATTTTAGGACCATTTATAGACGGCACAAAACTAGGGATTGAAAGAACAATCCCCACTATCATGGTAAATATAAATATTATGACCCTATAATTCCATCTACTCTTATGCATCAACTTTCTTTGCTATATAATCTCTTGAAATCTTAACAACTGTATCATCATTAAGCTTAACTTTGATAAAATCTTCTTCAGGTTTTACAACCTCACAGATTAGTCCGCCATTTGTGATAATTTTATCACCTTTTTTAATTGCGGCCAACATCTCTTTGTGGGCCTTTGCCTGCTTTTGTTGAGGACGAATTACCAAAAAGTAAAAAATACCAAATAAAACTATAAGTGGTAACAATGAAGTCACAATACTACCTCCGCCTTGCATACGAATCCTTTAAATTTAAATTTTTGAAGGATTATTTTAGCACTTTTTACATAATAAAAGGCTTGAGTGTAACAATTTTTTTATCTTTTTTTATATATAGTGCATATTTTGGCTTCAATTTTCCTGTTGTCAATACAATTACAGGTATTATAGCTATATATTTTATGATAGTAAGCAGACAGGAAACTTTAACCTGGAGTGGTTTTTTTGTAGGAATTTTTTGGTTTTACTGGATAGGACTAAGTTTTAAATATTATAATTTAAGCTATCTTATCCCTTTTGTTATATTTGCGATATCTATAACTTATGCTCTGTTTTTTTGGATTTTGTCATACCCTAAAAATATATTTTACAGAATAGTTTTATTATTATTTGCATCCTATGCACACCCATTTGAATTTACATGGTTTAAGCCGGAATTAATGTTTACACAAAGCTATATAGGAGTACAAAAATGGCAATTTATGATAGTTCTCCTTACTATTTGTGCTAGTGTATCTGTTTATAGAAAATATCATAAAAAACTATTGTCATTTTTTCTTATACTGTTTATTGCTTTATCCTTTGAACCTTTAAAAGTACATATAAGAAAAATTCCTTTTAGTGTATATTTATATAACCAAAAAATACCTGAAAATATAAAATGGAATCCTCTTTATACAAATAAAATAATTAAAGACAATATAAAAGCAATCAAAAAAGAGATAAAAAATAAAAAAGATATGATTATTCTAAATGAAAGTGCTTTTCCGATATATCTTAATTTGGATAAAAGACTTTTAAATCAGCTAAAAGATTTATCACGACATATCATGATTGTAGCAGGAGCATTAAGAAAAGAAGGTAAAAATTTTTATAATTCTACTTATTATTTTATTGATGGAAAAATCAAAATTGCAAACAAAGTAGTATTGGTTCCATTTGGGGAGAAGATTCCTTTGCCTGCATTTTTAGCTAAATATATCAACAAAGAGTTTTTTGGTGGAGCATCTGATTTTAAAACTGCAAAAAAACCAACTACGATAATTATAAAAGGTATTAAATTTACAAATGCTATTTGCTATGAAACCACAGAAAACATAATGTATAAAAACCATCCAAAGTATATAATCGCAATAAGCAATAATGCATGGTTTACCCCCTCAATCGAGCCAACATTACAAAATATACTTATAAGATTTTATGCAAGAAAATTCAACACAACTATAATCCATTCAGCAAATATGGGAATAAGCGGTATATTTTAA
>Ga0256829_1000676_pt1 | contig 32402 bp, 25 predicted proteins | sample 131447metaG_FD_185979 | JGI IMG/M metagenome (GOLD analysis project Ga0256829, IMG submission 185979) | Hydrothermal vent microbial communities from Lau Basin, Pacific Ocean - 131-447 | ecosystem: Environmental > Aquatic > Marine > Hydrothermal vents | place: Pacific Ocean: Lau Basin | collected... | reverse complement strand
CCTCAACGTCAATGAGTCTGCGGCGAACCACCGACTCAAAGCGCAGCGCGTGTAATCCCGAATGGCAGTCTGTTCACTGTGGGGAACAGACTGTCGCTGAAATTACAGGAACCAACGACCTGTCTGGCTCTCTCACAGAGACATACTCTCTGTGAGGAGCACATCATGAGCACTTCAGCCTCAACAACGAACACCCTTTTCAAGCCTCTGAATCTTGGTTCGCTTGAAATCCCCAATCGCATCATCATGGCACCGTTAACGCGCTGCCGCGCCATCGACCACCTGCCCAATGAACTGATGCGTGAGTATTACACCCAGCGTGCCAGCGCAGGCCTGATCATCACTGAATGCACTATGGTCACACCGCAGACGTCGGCCTTTGCCAGTGAGCCTGGTATCTACTCTGACGCACAGGTTGCCGAGTGGAAAAAAATCACGGATTCAGTTCATGCCGCTGGCGGGCGGATATTCATGCAGATCTGGCACGCGGGGCGCGCCGTTCACCCTGAGCTTAATGATGGAAAACCCGCGGTTTCCGCCAGCCCGATAGCTATCGAAGGTGGGTCAACAACCCCAGAAGGGCAATTCGAATATCAGAAACCAGAAGCACTCACTGAAGATCAGATTCAGGATCTGGTTAATGACTTCCGTAAAGGCGCTGAGAATGCCAAAAAGGCAGGATTCGACGGTGTTGAAGTACACGGTGCAAACGGCTACCTGCTGGATCAGTTCCTGCGTGACGGTGCAAACAACCGTGACGATAACTACGGTGGCTCATGGCACAACCAGGTACGCTTCCTGACCGAAGTACTGGACGCAGTCAGCGAAGTATTTACACCACACCGGGTCGGCGTGCGTTTCTCGCCATTGAATAGCTTCAACGACATGAAAGACAGTGACCCGGTGGCATTGGTTAAATACCTTGCGGCACACCTGAACCCGAAGGACCTCGCCTATGTCCATCTGATGCGCGCTGACTTTCTGGGCGAACAGAAAGCAGACGTGGTGACGCCGTTCCGCTCGCTCTATAACGGCCAGTTAATTCTTAATATGGGATATAGCCCTGAAGAAGCCGCTGATACCGTCGACTCTCACAATGCGGATGCAATCGCGTTCGGCACTGCGTTTCTTGCCAACCCTGACCTGCCAGAGCGCATTCGCCAGGGAGCAGAACTCAACGAACCCGACCCGAATACCTTCTACACGCAGGATGAAAAAGGGTACACCGATTATCCAGCGTTAGAAGCAGCTGAAGCTTAATCCAAAATACATAATATGAGAGCAACGCCGGGCATTTTGCCCGGCTGTTCTTTTATATTCCCTGCAGGCCCTCAAACCGTGTTGCAATAAAACGGATATTTCAAAACATAAAAAGAACAATTCTCAGTCGTTCGGATCATTACAAAATTCCACCGAAAACCCAGTATTTACAGGGTTTTCGGGTTGTCCATCATGCTTCGCCGCGCTATCTTAATCACAGTTAATTATTCAACCCGGAGCACCTCATGAAAGGCAGCCAACGCGTCATTGATCAGCTACAAAAACTTCTCAATTGTGAATTGGCCGCCCGCGATCAGTATTTCGCTCACTCGCGCATTTACGAAGACATGGGGCTGAACAAACTCTACGAACGCCTTAGCCACGAAATGGAAGAAGAAACCCAGCACGCAGATGTGTTGGTGCGACGTATTCTTTTCCTGGAAGGCACTCCCGATCTTTCTAATGCAGACGATCTTAATGTCTGTGAAACGGTTCCTGAAATGCTACAAGCCGACCTGGATGTCGAGTACTACGTAGCTGACCTGCTGAAGGAAACGATGGAAATCTGTGAAGAAGAGAAAGACTATCAGACTCGTGAATTGCTTCAGCCTCTACTTTACGATACAGAAGAAGATCACGCTCGCTGGCTTGAACGTCAGCTACGAATGATCAAAATGATTGGTATTGAGAACTACCTGCAATCACAAATGTGAAGCTCTCTTTTTTATCAAAATAAGAAGCGCCATTATGGCGCTTTTTTATGTCTGCTATTAACTTACATCAACTTACCCAACGCGTGCTCTACAACCTGCACCCTCTCCTCCATTGTATGTGGATGCGCAAGTAAGCCTTCTATAACGTAGACCATCAAACGGGCGTCCAGTACTGCCACCGCTGGCTCAAGACCTGCCTTAATGAGTTCTGATACTGACAACTGCTCCACCATCTGATGAAAGCGATCATGCCAGTCACGCACAACCTCTGAATGCGATACCCGGGCATGAACATCCGTCATCAATGAGCCTGAACTTTCGAATTGCTCAATCAACTTCAGCACCCGTTCCGTCAGAGGGGCGTTCTGCATGGCGATCACTTGAGGCATTGCCTGCATCACTTCACGGTTAAGCACCGCAACCAACAGGTCGTCCTTATTCTCGTAGTACCAGTAGATGGTATTCGCAGCAACGCCCGCAGCCTTAGCAACACTGGCCATCGACGTTTTGTCATAGCCCTGCTCTTTGAACAATGCCATAGCGACCGCTTCTATTTCTTCTCGTTTGATCTTCTGCTCTACGTGACGCTTGTTACGTGCCATTAACTGCCCAGCCACTTTCTTGATTGACGTTTAAGATACAGATGCGCTATCTTGAATGCCATTCAAGAAAAGAAAACCGAGAACAAAAGGCTAATACCATGAACGTATTGTCAGAGAATCGATTGAAAGGAACATTCGTAAATCAGGGTGTCAGTTGTGCAGCAACCCTTCACAGACCCACTACCGCCAAGGGCCCATATCCCACCATTCTGATGGTGCATGGTTGGGGTGGAACTCAACTCACACTAGTAACCGGCTTTATCGACGCATTTAACGAGGCAGGCTTTGCAGTGCTTACATTCGACTATCCGGGTTGGGGCGACAGCGAAGGCTTACCGCGCAATACCATCAGCCCCTGGAAGCGTGAAAAGACCGTCGAGGCGGCCTTGGCGTATACAAAGTCGCTGGCCGACGTTGATCAGACAAACATCATTCTCTGGGGGAGTTCCTTTGGCGGTGGCCATGTTGTGAAAACGGCAGCAGAACATCCCGAACTTCGCGGCGCGATTGCTCAAGTGCCGATGCTTGACGGTATGCTGGCAGTAAAAGCGGTTCCGCCAGCACGTATGATCCGCTTTGGGGTCGATATGATGCGCGATATGCTCAACCCGTTCGCAGCACACTACGTACCGATTGTCTCACCGGAAGGCGAATACTCCTCAATGGACCGTGACGGAGCATGGCGAGTGGAAGGCTGGATTTCAGACACATTGAAGCGCGAGAACGATAACCGTGTTGCAGCACGCTCACTGGCTACGATGGGCTTCTACCGCCCGCGGAAACATCTGAAAAGCATAAAAATCCCGATGTTAATTATTGGTGCCACCCGAGACACCGTAGCACCGTTTGATGAGGAAAAAGTACGTAAGCTGTCTTCTGAAAAGGTGGAGATACAAACCATCGACGCCAACCACTTCGATCCATATCTGGATCACTGGTTTGAAGATAACATTGCAAGACAGCTAAATTTCATTAAAAAGCTGGTGCCTGCAAACTACTGATCATGAGGTAGCAGGAAAATCTTCCGCGTTTCTTCCATGTATTGCTCAAATAATCCCTGAGCTTTCATCTCGCTCAACACCTGCTGCAGAGGTTGAGCGAGATCAGCGTGCCGCCGATGGAGCACGGGATAAACAACAATATCATCCTCAAATTCTGCGACGCGAATACCTGACAGAGTCAGCCCCAGTGACTCTTTCAACGCCGAAAGGCGCCCTGGGAAGTCCACAAATACATCGGAACGTCCTGCCAATAATTTATGAAGCCCCTGCTCCGGGCTCGTTATGGCGAACAGATAGCCCTCAGGCAAGCGAGCGGCGAGCATTTCACCCAGCGGCTCAACCCCACGCAGGTATTCAACCCGATAACTTGTCTTCTCCAGGTCTGCGAGACGCTCAAACTGAATATCCGGATCAACCGTCGCATACCCATACTTAGTCGTAAGAATCGACTCCCGCACGATAACAGCCGCAGGATTATCGTTCTCATAACCTGCAGCACGTAAGCCCTCGACGTCGATTTTACCAGTGTTCAATAGAGTGTTAGCGCGAAGTGGAGGATAGACACCATACTCCAGCGTAATACCTAAGCGATCAAATGCCTCAGAAATAAGCCGATGATACCAGGCCATGGTCAGGCTCTGGGCTGGGTCAGCCGTATAAGCCATAATAAATCTGGTTCGTTCGGAAGTGCTGTCGGCATGAGAGAAGAGCGATAGGAGAAGAAGAGACCAAAGAAAAACGCGGCTAACGTACCGAAGCCAGCTGAAAACTGTCATAAATTAAACCTGAGAATGTCAGAACAAACCCGCAGGACAGCCATAGATCCATAGCGTAGTCACACATTGCCAGCGGGTTGTACCTACATCATAGCAGGGCATTGATAAATTACTCACCCGCCATCCCTTTCACCGGATAAAGCCAGACCGATTTAACCGTACCGACTTTAATCATCAGAACCTCCTCGTATCACCAAAGTAAACGAGCAAGGTCACAGGAACCATACGTTATAGGACGTAGCTATGCAGTTAGCTTGCCTGGCTGTTCGCGGACATTGCTACGCTTTTCACCAATGCTTGACTCCCGATATAGCGTACATACACTGTGCATATGATTAGATTCGAATGGGACCCAAGGAAAGGGTTAATCAACAAAGATAAACACGGAGTAACCTTCGAAGAGGCTCAGTCCGTGTTTTTCGACGAATACGCGATCCAGTTCTTCGACGACGAAAACTCGAACGATGAAGATCGCTTTCTTATGCTTGGACTGAGCAATGAAACCCGAATCTTACTGGTGTGCCACTGCGAACGCGAAGATGGAGAAATAATCAGAATCATATCCGCCCGCAGAGCAACCAGAAACGAACAGAAGTACTACAAGGGTGGTGTTCGATGAAAGATGAATACGATTTATCAAAAATGAAGTCACATAAAAACCCGTACGCTTCAAAACTGAAGAAATCAGTCACCATGCGTCTGAGCGAAGACGTGATTGATTACTTTAAAGAAATGGCCGAAGAAAAAGGCATCCCCTATCAGAGCCTGATCAACCTTTATCTGCGCGACTGCGTGGCGCAGCATCGTGAAGTGGATATTTCGTGGCAGTCGAAGTCATGAATTTGGGGGCCCTGTAAGAGGGAATCATATTCCCGACAGCGTATCGGAAAACAACGGTTCCGGCTTCAAATTACCCTGTAGGAAATGAGATGGTGTGATTTACCTATAGATTCCCAGAGAACCAAAAAGCCGCTAATCATTACTGACTAGCGGCTTTCTTTATGGGCAGGCATGGTGGGCAGTGCCCACCCTACTTATCAGCTATTCTCAGAGCACCACACCCGCGCATTTCTGAACATCCGCATCCAAGCACCGTCCTCGTCCCAGTCGCCTGGAATATGGCTGTTCTGGATCGCGCGGAATACACGCTCTGGGTGCGGCATCATAATGGTGACGCGGCCGTCGGCAGCGGTCAGGCCGGTAATACCCTGTGGCGAACCGTTCGGGTTCAGCGGGTATTGCTCGGTGACTTTGCCGTAGTTGTCGGTGTAGCGCAGTGCAATCTGGCCTGCCAGTTCGTCGATGTCTGATTCGTCGGCGAATTCTGCACGACCTTCCCCGTGGGCGATGGCGATTGGCATACGTGAGCCGGCCATACCTGCGAGGAAGACAGAATCCGATTCCTGAACTTCAACCATAGCAACACGGGCTTCGAACTGTTCGCTGGTGTTGCGAACGAAGTGCGGCCAGTGCTCAGTGCCTGGGATCAGTTCGTGCAGGTTGGAGAGCATCTGACAGCCGTTACATACGCCCAGTGCGAAGGTGTCATTACGCTCGAAGAAGGCTTTGAACTGACCACGAGCCTGTTCGTTAAACAGAATCGATTTCGCCCAACCTTCACCGGCACCCAGTACGTCGCCGTACGAGAAGCCGCCGCACGCCACAAGACCACGGAAGCCTTCAAGCGTTACGCTGCCCGACAGGATGTCGCTCATGTGTACGTCAACAGTGGCGAAACCAGCGCGGTCGAAGGCCGCAGCCATTTCGATCTGACCGTTAACGCCCTGCTCACGCAGAATCGCTACCAGCGGACGCTCGTCGCCCAGATCCGCTGTAATATCTTCATTAATATCGAAGGTCAGTTCAGCGTGGATACCCGGATCTTCTGCATCGAGCAGAGCATCAAATTCCTGCTTCGCGCAGTCGGCGTTATCACGCAATGCCTGCATTTCGTAGCTGGTCTGTGCCCACAGGCGCTGCCAGGTCACGCGGCTTTCGCTGAGGAATTCTTCGTCCTGGAAGCTGAAGGTAATCTGGTCGTCGTCATTCAGCGTACCGATCACCTGAGTGCAGTCCCCCAGACCCGCCGCTTCAAACTGTGCCAGTACTTCTTCCAGATCGTCACGTTTTACCTGCATGACTGCACCTAGTTCTTCAGCGAACAGGGCTGCGGCAAGCTCATCTTTGTTTTCTGCTAATAAGTCCAGTTTGATATCCAGACCCGTATGCGCAGCGAACGCCATCTCGGTCAGGGTGGCAAACAGACCACCGTCTGAACGGTCGTGGTATGCCAGCAGTTTGCGATCAGCGTTCAGGCCCTGTACCACAGCGAAGAAGGCTTTCAGGTCTTCTGCGTCATCCAGATCCGGCGCAGTATCACCCACGCGGTTAAATACCTGTGCCAGACAGGAAGCACCCAGACGGTTCTGACCGCGACCCAGATCGACCAGAATCAGGTCAGAGGCTTCGTCAATGCGCTTCAGTTCTGGCGTCAGTACTTTGCGTGCATCAGACACTGGTGCGAAGCCAGTGATGATCAGTGACATAGGCGCAGTAACCGCCTTACTTTCTACCTCTCCATTGGCACCATTCTCTTCCCAGCGGGTTTTCATCGACATTGAGTCTTTACCCACCGGAATCGTTACCTGCAGCTCTGGGCAGAGTTCCATACCCACGGCTTTTACGGTGTCGTACAGTTTGGCGTCTTCACCTTCGTGGCCCGCTGCACACATCCAGTTAGCCGACATTTTGATGTCAGCCATCTTGTTGATTGGTGCTGCCGCAATGTTGGTGATGGCTTCGGCCACTGCCAGACGACCAGATGCTGGTGCATCGATCAGTGCAACAGGAGTACGCTCACCCATCGCCATGGCTTCACCGGCGTAGGTGTCGTAAGACGAGGTCGTTACGGCAACGTCAGCTACTGGTACCTGCCAAGGGCCAACAAACTGATCACGCGCGACGGTACCGGTAATAGAACGGTCACCAATGGTGATCAGGAATGATTTGCTTGCAACCGTCGGCAGCGTCAGGATGCGCTTAGCGGCGTCCGTCATGTCGATTCCGGCACTGGTGAAGCTGTCTTCAGCTTTACCACGGGTCGCAACGTCACGGTGCATACGTGGAGCCTTACCCAGCAGGACTTCAAGCGGAAGATCTACCGGGCTGTTGTCGAAGTGGCTGTCGGTCACGGTCAGGTGTTCTTCTTCGGTCGCGATACCGACTACGGCGTATGGGCAACGCTCACGGGCACAGATGGCGTCAAACGCGTCCATGTCTTCTTCAGCAACGGCCATTACATAGCGTTCCTGAGATTCGTTACACCAGATTGCCAGCGGGCTCATGCCCGGCTCGTCGTTTGGTACGTTACGCAGTTCAAACTTACCGCCACGACCGCCGTCAGACACGAGTTCTGGGAAAGCGTTAGACAGACCGCCCGCACCTACGTCGTGAATAAAGGCGATTGGGTTTTTGTCGCCCAGCTGCCAGCAGCGGTCGATCACTTCCTGACAACGACGTTCCATTTCTGGGTTTTCACGCTGTACAGAGGCAAAGTCGAGGTCGGCATTAGACTGGCCAGACGACATAGACGAGGCAGCGCCACCGCCCAGACCAATCTGCATCGCCGGGCCACCCAGTGCGATCAGGCGTGCGCCGACGGGGATATCACCCTTCTGTACGTGCTCGTCACGGATGTTGCCGTAACCACCCGCAATCATGATTGGCTTGTGGTAACCACGAACTTCGCCATCGTGCTGCAGTTCAAAGGTACGGAAGTAACCGCACAGGTTCGGACGGCCAAATTCGTTGTTGAACGCCGCACCACCGATAGGGCCTTCAATCATGATATCGAGGGCAGATACGATGCGGTCAGGCTTGCCGTACTGGCTTTCCCATGGCTGTTCGAAGCCCGGAATTTTCAGGTCAGATACAGTGAAACCCGTCAGACCCGCTTTTGGCTTAGAACCTCGGCCGGTCGCGCCTTCGTCACGGATCTCACCGCCAGAACCGGTTGCTGCACCTGAGTGCGGTGCAATCGCGGTCGGGTGGTTGTGAGTCTCAACCTTCATCAGGATGTGCATTTCTTCCTGATGGTAAGAGTATTGACGGCCGTCTGCCCCACCATCTGGATTAGGGAAGAAACGGCCAGTGTGGTGACCACGGATCACAGAGGCGTTGTCTTTATACGCAGACAGGATGTTTTCGCTGTAACACTCGTAGGTGTTTTTGATCATGGCGAACAGGGACTTGTCCTGATCTTCACCATCAATCGTCCAGCTGGCGTTGAAGATCTTGTGACGGCAGTGCTCAGAGTTCGCCTGAGCAAACATCATCAGTTCAACGTCCGTCGGGTTACGATCCAGCTTGATATAGTTTTCAACCAGATAATCGACTTCGTCTTCGGCCAGAGCCAGACCCAGGTTCTGGTCAGCGGCGATCAGCGCATCACGACCACCACCCAGAATATCAATGGTGCTCAGTGGCGCAGGCTCAGCGTGAGAAAACAGGTTCTCAGCGGCAGCGCTGTTTTCCAACACGACTTCAGTCATGCGGTCGTGAAGTACAGCTGAGATGGCATCACGATCAGCGGCAGTCGCCCCCTCAACGTAGTAAGCAACACCACGCTCAAGACGATCCACATTGCTCAGGCCACAGTTATGCGCGATGTCGGTTGCCTTAGAAGACCATGGCGAAATCGTGCCAAAACGCGGTACGACTAAGAACAGCTCACCCGCTCCGTCTTTCTGCTCAGCCTTTGGCCCATAGCGCAGAATGCGCTCAAGGACAGTGAGTTCAGCGTCATTCAAATCGGCTTTCAGATCAGCAAAGTGCATGAATTCGGCGTACACGCCGGTTACTGCTGGCACCGCTGACTGCAGCTTGTTAAGGATTTTGTTCTGACGGAATGAGGAAAGCGCCGGGGCGCCACGCAGCTCAAGCATGGTGGTTCGACTCATAACAGGAAAAAAATGAGGCCGAATTGTACTGGATCAGCCCTTCATCTGCCATACGGAAGGTGAAGCAATAGAAAAACAGATATGACTGAAAGAACAGTCTGTTCCTGAGGTCAGAGTGGCATGTTGTGCCAGACAAACTCTATTTTCTGTATATATTTCAAAGTACTACCTGCAATTCACTGCTTAAGGCGAAGGTAAAATTCTCCCGCATCGCTGTTTTAACTCATTCACAGGAGCTAAACTCTCAAGTCCAAGGGAGATGTAAAATACTTATGACCAGGCTGCTGAACACCATAAGGAATACAAGACGTGTACTGACCACACTCGTTGTGGTTGCACTGCTTGTGAGCAGCCGGCACCCCACTCTGCTCGACCGGATTATTGAAGATGGTCGCCTTATCGTTGTTACACGTAACAATCCCACCACCTATTATGAAGAGCGTCACGGCGCGACAGGGTACGAGTACGAACTCGTCGAGTCTTTTGCGGATTACCTGGGCGTAGAGCTTGAACTGATGGTCGTTGATAATCTGCAAACAGCCATGGAAGCTCTCGAAAATGGCGATGCACATATATCAGCAGCGGGGTTCACCAAAGAGCAGACATCAGGCTACCCGGTTGTGTATGGCCCAACCTATTCCTCAATATCAGAGCAGATCGTTTACCGTCTGCGCACCACAAAACCTGAATCGATTGAAGACCTGCAAACCGGGCGCCTGATGGTTCCGGCTAAGTCACGGCACGCACGTACGCTCAGGCACTGGCAGAAAACCGAGCTGCCCTCGCTTTCATGGCGGGAAACCAGCGAGCTGGATGCGTCTGACCTGCTGCAGATGGTGTCAGACCGCGAGCTGGATTTTACGCTGGTGAACTCGAACGAATTTCGCCTCATGCGTTCGTACCTTCCGAACCTCGATGTCGCATTTACTCTGGGTGAAATTCAGACCGTTGCCTGGGTTATGCCGCGCCGCGCAGATGACTCTCTGCGCGACCGGACTTTCGACTTTTTCTACCGCCCCGAGACCGGCGTACTCATGGCCGAACTGTCTGAGCGGTTTTATGGTCACGTCGGGCAGTTTGACTATGTCGGCGCTCATCGATTCCTGCGTCATAGCCGCAAGATCCTGCCGCGCTACGAGAAAGACTTCAAAGCAGCCGCGGAGAAACACGGTTTCGACTGGCGCCTGCTCGCCGCTATGGGCTATCAGGAAAGTCACTGGAATCCACGCGCGCGTTCATTCACAGGCGTCAGAGGCCTGATGATGCTGACCCTGAGAACCGCAGGGGAACTGGGCGTTACCAACCGCCTCGACCCATCACAGAGTATTGCTGGCGGTAGCCGTTACCTCGCTGGGTTACGCGAGCGTCTGGATGAGTCAGTGCGCGAGCCGGACCGCACCTGGATGGCGCTGGCCGCCTACAACGTCGGCTTCGGCCACCTTGAGGATGCCCGCAGACTGGCGGAGAAACTGGGGCGTAACCCGGATCTGTGGATCGATGTGAAAAAGGTACTGCCGTTATTGACTCAGCAGCGCTACTACCGCCAGACGCGTTATGGCTATGCGCGTGGCCAGGAGCCAGTGACCTATGTTCAGAATATCCGTCGTTATTACGATGTTCTGATCTGGAATGAAGAACAGGTTGTCGCAGACGAGACCGACAACGACAGCATTCAGGACTCCGATGTGCCCGTGACGGTTATTCCACCCCTGCTCTGAAGCGCAAAGTACTTAAAATTCAGTCTGCCGCAGGCGAGGCTTTCTTGAGCTTCTTTTTACCTGCTCTTCGCGCAGCAAAAAACTCGGTCATGGTGGTAGCACATTGCTCAGCCTTTACGCCGCCCACGACCTCTACCTGCCAGTTCAGAAAGGGCTTTTCAAAGAAGCACTCAGCGCTTTCCACCACGCCCGCTTTGGGCTCGGTAGTGCCGTAAACCACCCGCCCGATGCGGCTGTGAATAATCGCACCTGAACACATACTGCAGGGCTCGACAGTGACATAGAGCGTCGCGCCACTCAGCCGGTAGTTTCCGATCCGCTGTGCAGCATCACGAATCGCGTTAACCTCCGCGTGAGCAGTTGGGTCGAGACCAGTGATCGGCGAATTTGATCCGACGCCAATGATTTTGCCGTCGCTGACGATCACAGCCCCTACTGGCACTTCGCCCTGCTCTGCAGCCAGAGCTGCCAGCTCAAGCGCACAGGCCATTCCCGCCTCATCATCGGCAATGTCGAGGCCGCACAGACTCACAGGATCAACTGCCACTGTCCCAGCCTCTGTCGTCGAGTTCGGTATTCGCCTGATCGTCTGACTTAAGCACTTTTTCCAGATCGGTGGCGTGCTGTTTGGCAACCGTCAGATACTTCTTATCGTCCTCGATTACTTCACTAAGAGCGTACAGGCTCTTCTTGTCGTGGTGCTTAAACAGCTGTGCCGCTCGTTGTGCCTGGTAGGCACGGAATCCCATCAGCGAAAGTGCCATACGGCCCATCGACAGCGCCGAATCAAAGGTTTCCCGCTCAATATGGTCAGCACCGGCGTGAATTAATTCAGCGGCCTCACGGCGCCCAGCGGCTCGCGCCAGAATCTTAATATCCGGATGATGACGCTTAACCTGATGGATGGTTTTCAACATCCGCTGATGATCATCAATCGCCAGTACCAGCAAATCCACGTCTTCAATGCCTGCGGTTTCCAGCAGATCCATCCGGGCGGCATCACCGTAGTAAACTTTGTGGCCAAAGTTACGGACAAGATCCACCTGAGCAGCATCGTGCTCAAGTACGGTAATTTCAAAGCCGTTCATACGCAACAGACGCCCTACAATCTGGCCAAAACGACCAAACCCTACAAGGATCGCCTTCCCTTCCGGTTGTTTAATCGCATCGTGGGGACGTTCGGAAGCTTTCGCACCGCGCAGACGAGGCAGTACAAGGCGCTCATTAATAACAAACAGTAACGGGGTCAGTGCCATCGATAAAGCAACGACAAGCGTCAGGGGATCAATAATGTAAGGTGGCAATACATCCTGCGCAGAAGCAAAACTGAACAGCACAAAAGCGAATTCACCAGCCTGCGCCAGCGAGAAAGTAAAGATGGCATTACTGCGGCTACTGAGGCCGAAGGCCTTACCCAGTACCAGCAGAATCACCAGCTTAACCAGCACCAGCCCGCCAACCATCGCAAGAATTGGCCACGGGTTTTCCATCAATAAAGCGAAGTCGATAGACGCGCCCACGGAGATAAAGAAGAGAGCCAGCAGCAGCCCTTTAAAAGGCTCGACCTCGGCTTCTAATTCATGGCGATATTCTGAGTTCGCCAGAACCACACCAGCAACAAACGTACCCAGTGCCGGAGACAGACCAATGTGCTCCATCAGTAAAGCAATGCCGACCACCAGAAAGAGTGCTGTCGCAGTAAACATTTCGCGTAGACGGGTTTCAGCAATAATGCGGAATACCGAGCGGCTCAGCCAGCGACCGACAACAACGATCCCGATAACCACACCCAATACCATCAGAGCACTCTGATAGCCCGGCAGATTATGTTTATCGCTATAAGTACCGACCTCAGCCACCGCCAACAACGGCAGCACGGCAAGCATAGGAATGACGGCAATATCCTGAAACAGCAGCACGGCAAATGCGGACTGGCCGCTGTCATTTTTCATCAGACCTTTTTCATTCAAGGTCTGCAGAACAATGGCGGTAGAAGATAATGACAGAACCATGCCGACCACGACCGCATGCTGCCAATTATCCAGGTAAACCAGAGCAATACCGGCAATGACGGCACTGGTGATAACGACCTGCAGCCCGCCCATACCCACAATGGGTACACGCATGCGCCAGAGCTTCGATGGGTCAAGTTCTAACCCCACGAGAAACAGCATCATCACGACACCGAACTCAGCGAAGTACATCACCTCTTCGATATCCTGACCAATCAGACCCAGCGCAAACGGGCCGATCACAGCGCCCGCACAGAGATAGCCGAGAACAGAGCCCAGGCCAAGACGAGCAGCAATAGGCACCGCAATCACCGCGGCGGCCAGAAAGACAAAGGCCTGCATAAGGAAGCCAGCTTCATGCATCGCCCGGGTGCTCCTTAAGATACTTCAACAGACAGGAGCGATACTGCTCAACCGTTTTATCAAGGTCCTCATCCGGAGAATGACGACCATGATAAACCTCAAAGGTGGGTTTCATTTCCAGATGACAAACGTTCGCCATCCGCGGGTAATGAAGAAAATACTCACTCAACGGGCGCTCATTAACACCAGTGTCGCTGTAAGTATGCTCTGGTGCCCCGGCCGTCAATACAACCCACATATATTTGCCTGCCAGACGCTGCTGCTTACGCCCGTAGGCATAGCCATATTCCAATACGAGATCCTGCCATTCACGCAACAATGCTGGCATGTTGTACCAATAGACTGGGTGCTGAATAACAATAAGATCATGTTCAAGAAGCAATTTCTGTTCGGCTTCTACATCAATAAAAAAGTCTGGATAGGTTTCATAAAGATCATGCACCGTCACATTGTGCAGGTCGCTGATACGGTTCAACAACGCACGGTTTGCTCTTGAGCGCTGATGAGCCGGGTGTGCATAGACAATCAAAGCCTTAGCCAAGTGTCAGCCCCCTACTTTTTTGACGGTAAATCCGCGCTTAGTCAGCTCAGAGACCAGCAGATCACGCTGTTCGCCCTGAATCTCAATCACACCATCTTTGAGAGCACCGCCCGTACCACACTTCTTTTTCAGTTCTTTTGCCAGTGTTTTCAACTCACTACCAACAAGAGGCACGCCCGACACCAGAGTCATGACCTTGCCGCCGCGACCTTTGGTTTCACGCGCGACCCTGACAATACCGTCGCCCTCGGGCACCTGCTCCTGATCACAGACACACTGATCAACAGGCTCGCCGCAACCCGGGCAGGCACGACCGAATTCAGTGGAATAAACCAGACCACCAGATGAAGATTTTTTAGACATGACGTGTTTCCGTTGTCAGAGCAGTTCAGCTGGAAACTACCCTAACCGGGGGATGGGTTCAATCAGGAGAGCCGTTCAGAAGAGTACATTATCTCTGGGAAACTTAAGAACCACCATAGTGCCATGACCTTCCTCACTGGCCATGCTCAATTCACCGCCCTGATTTAACATCAGGTTGTAGGCGACGGTCAGGCCCAGGCCGGTTCCCTCGCCGACGGCTTTACTGCTATAGAAGGGGTTAATCGCTTTTTCCAGTTCACCAGCACTCATGCCGCACCCGCTGTCTTTGATCACCAGGTTGATGTTGGCATCATCGACTTCTGAAGCAATTTCGATGTTGCCGCCCGCTGGCATTGCCTCACAGGCATTTTCCAGTATTTTGCCGAGGATTAGTCTCACCTGAGATGGAACAACCTCGACCTCCAGACTTTCCTCAACGAGTGTAATAAGACGAATTTCATCCCGTTGGCAGCCATCGACTGTGCGCACAGCTTCGCGCAACAGATCATTCAGCCGCACTTTCTCACGCTCGAGCGAGTCAGAATCGGCAAAGGTTCGTAGTTCACTGATGATGTTCCGGACACGCTCAAGGCTATGTTTCGATGCTGAAATTAACTCTGGCCCATCGTCTTTCACAAAGGCCAGGTCAATCGCCTCGCGCATTTTCTCCAGCGCTAAGCGCATTTCGTTATCGTTAATTTTATCTTCGGCATGCTGATACTCTTCGGCGAGGCTGATCAACTCACTGAGATATTCACTCAACGTCGCGATATTGCTGTAAACCACAGCGACAGGGTTATTGATTTCGTGAGCGACGCCGGCAGCAAGATGCCCCAGAGAGGCCATTCGCTGGGCCTGCAAAAGCAGCGCCTGCATTTTTTGCAACTGATCAAGGCTGGCTTGCAGGTTAGTATTACTCTCGTGCAGTTCGCGCGTTCGGGCATGTACCTTTTCTTCCAACTGCTCATTCAACTGCTTCGCTTTCTGCTCAGCGGCCTGTCGCCGCTCCATCTGCGATTGCATCGCCGATAAGAGATCACGCATCTTCGATGTCAGGTCATCCAGCTCTGTACCAGCCAGCGACTCCTCGACTTCGATATTAAGTTGAGTAGGACTATGAATGTCGGTTTCGATCAAGCGCCGGGTCAGGCGTCGAACCGGCCCAGTCAGACGTAAACGAAGTACAATCAAAAGAACAACTATCAGTGTTACTGTGCGGCCCAGATCTGCCAGAAGCACAATGATTGCGCGGCGCTCGAAACCTGCGTTGATCTCAGATTTGTCAGCAAAAAGCGTGACTTCCCCAATGACCGACGGCGGCGCGGCGTTGGCCGTGCGATACTGCTGAGGCACGAAGAGCTCGGTGGTGAATTCCAGTAACTCCTGACGACCAGACACACTGCCCTGACGGATCATAAAGTCAGTATTTACTTCGCTGACCTGGGCAGCAACAACCCCAGGGTGGGTGAGCATACTATCGAGCCCTGCGGTCAGACTGCGTTGATCATAGTTATACAGTGCCAGCGCAGCCGTAGAGGTAGATCGCTCTAACAGGGTATTAACAGATTGATCAAAATTTTTCTGTGCATCGCGATAGTCCACCACCATCTGTATGCCGCTGAAAACGAGTCCGGCAAGAAGGCTCCAGATTACAACCTGAAGGGTGAGCTTTTTATCGATCGAAGTCACTGGCGACACTCAGATTCTGTAATGTATCCCGAAGTATAGACCCTATCGGGGAATTGGAATCGCAGTACGGTCCACAACTTTACGCATTACAAATGAAGAGTGTACGCCGCTGACGCCTTCAATCCGTGTCAGGGTGCCCAAAAGAAACTGCTGATAGGCGTCCATGTCCTCTACCAGCACCTTAAGCACATAATCGGCTGACTGGCCGGTAATCAGATAGCACTCCAGCACTTCCGGGCAGGCGGTCAGCTTTTCTTCGAAGTTATTGAAACGCTCTGGGGTATGACGGTCCATGCTGATATTGATCAGTGCCAGCAGGTCGAGGCCAAGCTTACGGGCGTCTAACAACGCCCGGTAGCCCGTGATCAGCCCGCTATCCTCCAACGCTTTCACCCGGCGCGAACACGGCGAGGGAGACAAGCCGACTTTATCGGCAAGCTCAAGATTACTGAGACTGCCATCCTGCTGCAGGAGCTCCAGGAGGTGTCGGTCGGTGCGATCAAGCACCACAGGAGTTGTTTTAGCCATCGACTCACCCTAAAAAGCAATATTTAACCAACAAATATTATAATTACAGATACTTATTGCTCGATCAATCGTTTTCAAAGGCACATTTGCAATCATTCTTCGCAATAACAGGCATACACTATATCCATACTGTGAAGGCAGCCGGTGACTCCAATCAGAGCCCGGTGGCGGGAAGCTCAAAAAGCTGACCGAAGTAACACTCAAAAGGCAGTTACGGGCCAGCCAGACAGTCTTAAAACCAACTGAAACTACCCATTCAGAACCAACGGACAGATAACGGATACGACAATGACGACGCCTACGAACCCACGCTTCAATCACACCAAATACCGCGCCTTTCCGCGCGTGACGCTTGACGACCGCCAGTGGCCATCGAACGCCCTGAGCAAAGCGCCACTCTGGTGTTCTGTGGATCTACGTGATGGTAACCAGGCGCTTATTGATCCTATGACCGTTGAGCAGAAAAAACAGATGTGGGCCTTGCTGGTGCGCATGGGCTTTAAAGAAATTGAAATCGGTTTTCCATCGGCGTCACAACCTGACTTCGACTTCGCCCGCTGGCTGATCGAGGCCCGCCAGATACCAGAAGATGTCACTGTTCAGGTACTGGTACAGGCACGCGATGAACTGATTGAACGCACCTACGAAGCATTGCGCGGCGTACGCCGGGCTGTGGTGCACGTCTATAACTCCACCTCGCCCGTGCAGCGCAACAAAGTCTTCGGGCTCGAGAAAAGTGGCATCATCGACATCGCCCGCAAAGGTGCAACGAAGGTGATGGAAGAATCGAAAAAATTTCCTGATACGGAGTGGGTGTTCCAGTACTCACCGGAAAGCTTCTCAAGCACCGAAGTCGAATTTGCCACAGAAGTGTGTAATGCCGTGATCGATGTCTGGCAGCCAACGCCAGAAAACAAAACCATCATCAACCTGCCGGCCACGGTAGAGTCTGCCATGCCGAACGTCTTTGCTGATCAGGTTGAATGGTTCTGCCGCAATGTCGATAAGCGTGACAGCATTACCGTGAGCATTCACACCCACAATGACCGTGGATGTGCCGTCGCCGCAGCAGAACTTGCCTTACTGGCAGGCGCCGACCGCATCGAAGGGACGCTCCTCGGCAACGGCGAGCGCACAGGCAACATGGACATAGTGACGATGGCCATGAACCTCTACAGTCAGGGCATCGATCCCGAACTGGATATCAGTATTGCTGATGACATCATTGCGACCGTCGAAGAATGCACGAACATTAAAACGCACCCTCGCCACCCGTGGTTGGGAGAGCTGGTTTATACGGCCTTCTCGGGAAGCCACCAGGACGCTATCCGTAAGTGTCTTGCGCAGCAGAGCGAGGAAGAGCACTGGGATGTTGCCTATCTGCCGATTGATCCACAGGACATTGGCCGTACCTATCAGTCGGTTATCCGCGTGAACAGCCAGTCTGGTAAAGGTGGCGCCAGCTATATCGTCGAACAGGCGTTAGGTGTGACTCTGCCGCGCTGGATGCAGATCGAATTGGCGCAGCACATTCAGGCAGCATCGGAGCGCGAAGCTCGTGAGCTGAGCAGCGATGAGATTGTCGCCATCTTCCGTCAGGCCTTTATGCCTCGTGGCGGCCACTACGAACTGTCGGGTTATCAGACCGAGCATGACAGCCTCCACCATACCATTCAGGCGACGTTGAATGACGGTCAGAATCTGATCACTCTGCACGGTAAAGGCAGCGGCAGTATCAGTGCCTTTGGTGATGCACTGCACAAAACGACCGGGCTCGATCTTCAGGTGGTGCAGTTTGAAGAAGTATCTCTTGGTGAAGGCTCAGACGCGCAGGCAATGGCGTTTGTTCAGATCAGCCTGCAAGGGCAGCGCTTCACAGCAGCCGCTCAGGACGGCGACACACTGGCAGCCAGTCTGGAGTCGATTGTGACTGCACTGAATATCGCCATCAGTCAGGGCGTTAAAGCAGCCTGAGCGCAGAGTTACTCTTCCTCACTCGTCTCCCGGCTTATCACCAGCCAGACCGGCCCCATCCATAACGGTGGGGTCGTCTTTTACACGAATCACCCTGGCTGCAATGCCTAAGCGTTCGAACTCGGCGAACCAGACTTTTTGGTTTTTCTGTAAGGTGTCTCCCGGCCCTTTTACCTCCAATAATTCGAAGCCCTCACTCGCGGGGAATCGGATCAGGTCCGGCAAGCCGGCTTTATGCTGTCTGAGATCTTGCAGCATAAAACGAAATACTCCCTGCCAGACCGAGACAGGAATGCGCTCAACAGACAAACGAATCAGGTCTTCGGTCAGCACCCCCCAATGCACAAACGGATTCGCGATGCCCTGCTTTTCCTGATACGTATCTAACGCTTGTGCAAGAAGCCCCTCCGATGATTCCAGAGCCAGCCAGCAAACATCAAATTCTTTCTGGCGCAGCGTCACGAAGTCCGCTTCATAAAGATCTGATGGCCGGATCTGGAATGGGTGGAAAAACGCACCAGGGATTTCAGCATAGATAGCCGACCAGAAAATCAGGCCGAACATCCCCGGAATTAACAGATTTTCGCAGTACACCAGCCGGTCACCGGGGTTCTCCGATTCAAATGCAGCAGCCACTGCGCGCTCAACACCAAGCGATAATCGTGTTTCAGCCGGCATAGTAATAACGTCTTCTACGGGGCTCGACACCCGCTGTGCAAGACGCTGACACAGTTCATGGTTGTGCTTCATTTTTCGCGGCACAAATGAAAGTAAAAACTGGTGCTCTTCTTCGTTGAAGGGAGCCTTCGCCATGGCGAAGGCCAGCTTATCAGCGTCTTCCTGCTGCCCTTGCGCAACTAATATCCTGAGCCGGCGCTCCCGGGCCGGGTGACGCATGCTGCGCTCATAGATAGTGAGAGCGTCATCAGAATACCCCAGCCGTTCTACCTGGCGTCCGATATCGACCAGAAAGCGATGACGTCGTCGCCGAAGAGTGGGCTCTTCGGATGCCGGCAAGCTGTCGGCGATCCGGCACAAGCTTTCTGCGCTGTGATCTTTCAGGTCTCCGGCCTCTTCACGCAAAGCGTAATAAAGCCGGTGTGCTTCAAGGTCACTACGTTGATGGCACCAACGACTGGCAGCGTTGAGGTTGTATGATTCGTATCGGTAAATCCCCAGATCCCGCAGTACAAATTCCGTAAAGTCCTGATAAAGGTTGCCAAAAAAAAGCAGCCGGAAGGAGTCCAGCTCCTGCTCTCCGTAAACGCAATAAATCTCCGTGTCAGGCAGACCGGCAACGAGCTTCTCGCTGTTTTCCTCGAAGCGTGTCAGCAACTCTTGCTTGCGCAGCGACGCTGGCACTTTCTGACCGATAGACGTCTGTATAGCCGTGGCCAGTTCCTGACGTGTGAACAGATTCAGCCAGTCATCTTCCTGGGGCAATCCGCCCGACTGAAGGTCATAGATTTCGAGAAAACGCTGACTCTGTAATTCGACTGCTGCGGCAGTGATATCGGGGATTTCTGCGTACGCCAGTTTGTCACGCCTGAACCAGTCCCCACGGCGACTGAGCAAGCGAACATAAAGACACTTTGCAGTTTCCGACAACCCAATAAAATCGTCGTAAAAGGTACGCTCGTCCTCGTTAATAATGTCTGCGTAAAGATGCGCGACATGACTGAGAACAAAATGAAAGTTATCGAGGTAGTATTTCTCGGGAAGATCCGGAGCGACGGGCATGCGCAGGTAACTCGTCCTGTATGGTCAGTGACAGAACATAATAACAGGCGCAGCAGCCTGCCCAAGACCGCTGCGCAGAATTCTTATTTTTTTGACTGGTGAGGGTGATGATGTACCGGAAAGGTACGACCGTACGTAATCATCTCTCCCAGGATCAGACCACCGAAGAAGCCTGTCAGTGCAGCTTCAAGGGACGCGCCCACCATGCTGCCGATTACAACGCCAAAGGCGGCACCAAGAAGACCACCGTATACCATTGACTTGCGACGATACGCCGCTATTTTGCCTTTTCTCATTTGCATTTCCTCCAGATGTTCAACCTGTTGAACAGGGCATGCTTGAAGACAGCCTAATTCCTGAAAAGTTGCCGTTGTACTAACAAATCTCCAGGTTGTTTCTGCCGTCTGACTTTTAATTTATCACAGCCTGTTAAACCTTCAATCCGGTGGCGCAGGAGGTCGCAGTTCTTACAGAGAAAATACGACTCAGATCAAGATTGATGTACAAATTAATGCTGACGAATGGTGCATGATTACTGGTATTTCAGAGGGGCGCACAAGTGGTGTGCAGTGAGATGTACAGTATTGGTAAATAAGGCGGGAGGGTCTGAATTTGTCGGCTTTGACAGAGGGATGAGAAGTTAGCGAAGAGCAGACCAGCGCCTGGCCTGCTCTGTCATACCGGAGATCAGTGCTGAACGCCGCCTTCACCGTGCACGTGGCCGTGTTGCAGTTCTTCTTCGCTCGCTTCACGGATGCTCTCAACTTTTACAGAGAACGCCAGTGACTTACCTGCCAGCGGGTGGTTTGCATCAACAGTCACTTCAGTTTCGTCAACTTCAGTTACGATCAGGTTGATTGGGCCGTGTTCGGTCTGTGCAGTGAACGCCATGCCCGGCTCTACTTTCTCAACACCCTGGAAAGCTTCGTGCGGTACTTTCTGGATACGCTCATCGCTGTATTCGCCATAAGCATCTTCAGGCGCGATGGTTACGTCGAGCTCGTCACCCACCTGCTTGCCTTCCAGCGCAGCTTCCAGGCCTGGAATGATGTTCTGCGCACCGTGCAGGTACGTCATTGGCTGACCACCTTCTGAAGAGTCGATCACTTCGTTGCTGGCAACGTCAGTGACTTTATAGTGAATAGTAACGACTTTCTTTTGTTCGATGGTCATAGTGTTTCCCGTAATTGTTTGCCCGGCTGGGCTGAATGTGGCCCCAGTATAACAAGCCACACGCTGAGGAAAACCGTCACAGCAAGCGGATTTTGTCCATGACGGCATTTCTTGAGAGTGTTCGCACCCTGGAATCACTGTCAAAACGGACTTTGAGGTAATCGCTGTCCTCACTGATAACAATTCCTGTCCCCAGGGTGTCATGCACAATTCTGGTCAACTTTTTATCATCATTGAATTTGCTGTCGATCACACCGCCCGGGCGTTTCACCTGCCCGGCGGTCGACGAAACTGGTACTTCAAAACGTACTTCCAGATCCCCGGCGCCGAGGTGCGCCAGGTACGTCCCCAGCCATTGTGGTTGATAGCCGTCCTGACCGCGGAGCACATAGGTATTATCCCCGCGCGCTATTGTCTCAAGCAGCTCTTTTGACCTGATAACCCCCAGTTCCCGCTCAAAGGTGCTGGGCATCTCGCGGTCTGAGCACTCGCGCAATGGCTTGTCAGGCGTGTCCGGAGCGAGTAGATGCAATTGTTTACGCGCCCGGGTCATACTCACATAGAGAAGCCTGCGCTCACTGGCGATGTCCGCCGCAGTCGTGAACTCCCCCTCAGGGTGGTACGGGAAGTACTGGCCATTCAGGCCCGGGATAATCACAGTATCCCACTCCCTACCCTTGCTTTTGTGCGCACTGGTGAGTGTGACTCTATGGTCGGACTGATTCTTCTGCGCTTTTACCTTTTGCAGGAGAGACCTCCAGTGCTCTGACAGTTCACCCGCACTGAGATCAGTACTACTCGCATACCTCATAAACGCACGGATGGTCTCTATGCGATCATCGCTCTGCTGTGCACTGAAGGCATTATCGCGAATGCCCTCTTCCAGCTCAGTCTGCTCTGCATAATCTTTCAGCAGCCGCCAACCCTTCATATTGGTCAGTTCTGCGGCTGAAATAATCTGCGCACGCGTTTCAAGTTGTTGTATCTGCCATTTGCTCAGATCGTCCGGAAGCGCCTCAATCAAGGCTTCGCCGTAACCATGAGTCACAGCGCCCATTTTCTGAGCAATACGTTCCAGGAGTGCTCGTCTTACTTTTGGAAAAGGCGTCGTCAGTATGTGCAGCCAACTGTCTTCCCGACTGCGGACTGAACGCTCTGCAAAACGTCCGGACGCAATCTCCAGTAATAACCAGAAAATGCGTAATTCCCAGGCCTCAAGAACCGAACGACTGTGATCCAGGTGATAAGGAATATCTTCCTTGAGAAGACCAAGCTCCAATGCCGCCGACAAAGACCAGATACGGTGGATAACGACAATCTCTGCGTTCTCATCCTGCTCAATGGCATCCCGGATTAACTTAATACTGAAAGCAGCTTCATTCCGTACCCGGTGCAGTTTTACCCGCGTCTCGGGCGTCGTCGAATGCGACAGGCCCGTGACTGCTTCGCGCTCGCGATTGTGGTAAATCAAGTGATTAGCACAGAAACTGAGGGCATGGCCGTAGCGGAAGGTATGAGGCAACTGATACGTCGTCACATCGCCAAATTCCTGAGCAAACCGGCTTACGATAAATTCGGGTTTTGAGCCACGGAACTCATAAATCGTCTGATCTGGGTCACCGATCACGACGACATTTCCGCGCCCACCCCAGAGCATATGAAGAAGCGCCTGCTGAACATTATTGATGTCCTGATACTCGTCGACCAGTATCCACTGCATGTGCCCGCCAAAGTGATCTGCCAGCTCAGGATGCGATCGTAAGCACATCACAGGGTCGTAAAGCATGTCAGAGTAACTGATGCGGTAATTCGACCGGCGCCAATCTTCAAAGCGATAAAAGAGTTCAGTGAAGATCCGGCACTCTGGCGGATAATCGAGGGTTTCCAGAACATCCGCTGCGGGCAATAGCCCTGACTTAACCAGATCAAGAAATGCGATCGCGGGTTCTACCCACTTGCGCCGCTGGGAAAGAATATCCTGACGCGTATCATCGTCTGCTATTTCCTGCAGCAAGCGCCAGACAATGTTCTCGGTCTCTCCGTCTGACAGGACCTTACCCTGCCACTGTGGCAGTGCCCCCATAGTGATCAGGCGATCATAAATCTTCAGCCCTAGTGAGTGGAATGTACGAATCTGTGGAAGCGGCTGACCACTGACAAGTGATGTCAGGCGCTTTTGAAAATCTTCCTGCGCGGCTTTGTTGTACATTAAGACCAACATGCGCCGCGCGGGCACATTATCCTGCAGTCTCGCCTGAATGAAATGCGTCAATGTCGATGTCTTGCCAGCCCCGGCGACAGCGATCACACGCGCATGCCCATGACGGTGGGCAACCACGGCTTGCTGTTCTGGCGTCAGGTGGGCATTCACCTGAGAAGTGCGCTGTGTGGTAGACAAGGCAAAGAGGCTCAATCGTGTAAACCGGCATGGTACGAAGGCCAGCCTTTATATGCAATTCAGGCATGCTTTCAGGGCAACCCAGACACATACGACACCCATAAAAAAGCGCTCTGTCACCGAAGTAACAGAGCGCCGCGGGTTAACCCTAAAGTACAACTTAAGATACTACTTGAGGCACTACTTTATGAAGCGGCTTTCGGAGTCGCCATGGCCGCCGTTGCGTCTGAATCATCATCCAGCTCGTGTTCCGCGGCTTCCAGCATGGCGAACTCTTCTGCGGCTGTCTTAGCAACAAGATGGTTACGGCTATAGCCGAAGAAGTAGGCTGCACCGATCACAAAGAGCACGACCGTGAAGAAGAAAGCACGTGGATCGAAAGCGTACACACCGGTCAGAGCAATCAGAGACAGCACCAGCGCAATACCAGAAGTCACCACACCACCCGGTGTTTTATACGGGCGTGGCATATCTGGCTGGCGTACACGCAGCAGGATATGGCTCAGTGCCATCAGGGCATAAGACACAGTGGCACCAACGACCGCCATGGCAAGCATCAGATCGCCTTCGCCACTCAAGGAAGCCAGAAAGCCCAGAACACCCGGTACGATTAAGGCACGTGACGGCACTTTACGCTCGCTGGTTACAGACAGTGACTTAGGCAGGTAACCGGCACGAGACAACGCAAACACCAGACGACTGTACCCATAGATGATCGAGAAGAACGACGCGATCAGACCCGCCAGACCCAGCACGTTAACCGCAGTCGCCAGATTTTCATTACCCGTTACCTTAAGCGCATCAACCAATGGCACCGCACTGCCACCCATAGCTTCAGCACCCGCTGCGCCTGCAAGCAGAACCACAACCAGGAGTGCAGTAAACAGCAGGAACACCATGGCACCGATAATACCTTTCGGAACATCTTTCGCTGGGTTCTTAGATTCTTCTGCCGCCAGAGGGACACCCTCAACCGCCAGGAACAACCACATAGCAAACGGCAGCGCCGCCCAAACACCGTACCAACCAAATGGCAGGACTTCTGACGCACCGGCTGCTGCCGTCGGCGCAATATCAAACAGACGACTGGCGTCGAAATCGCCAATTAAGGCAACCGCTGTCGCAAGAATCGCGAATACTGCGAGAGCACTGATCACCATCATGACTTTTAAGGCTTCACCGACACCGGCCAGATGGATACCGATAAATACCAGATAAAACCCGGCATAAACCAGAGGGCCGTTTAACCCGGTGAGTTCTTCAAAGGCCGAGCCGATGAAGATCACAATCGCTGCAGGTGCCAGCGCATATTCAATCAGTACCGCAAGGCCCGTTAAATAACCGCCCGCTGGCCCCATCGCCTGACGTGCAAACGAATAACCACCGCCTGCCGCAGGAATCGCCGCCGACATTTCGGCCAGCGACAACACCAGTGTGAAGTACATGATTGCCATCAGCACCGCGGCAATGGCAAAACCACCCCAGCCGGCTTCCGCCAGGCCAAAGTTCCAGCCAGCGAAATCGCCGGAAATAACATAGGATACGCCAAGACCTGCAAGCAGAATCCAGCCGGCAGTACCGCGTTTTAACTGGCGCTGGGCCAGATACTCCTGATTAACTTTAGGTTCAGACATAATGGTCTCTCCGTTTTTCAGATAATTTAAAGTTGGTTTAAAAGTTGATTTGCAATTCAGTTTTTTAAAATCACGAAATTAAAAAGTTCTTATTGCCGGATACCGTTTCAATAACGTCATCCTGAGTTCGGTCTTTTAAGTTCACACCAGACAGTTTCAGCTGACGGGATTCATCCAGAAGATACTGAGTGCGTCGTGCGGCTTCTGAGTAAGGCAACCCCGCGGGGCGAATATTTGAAATACAGTTGCGTGCTGCATCGGTGAGGCCAACGTGGGGGGCATACGTCAGATAGAGGCCGAGGCTGTCGGGAGAGCTGAGCCCCGGACGTTCACCAATAAGTACGATCACGCAGCGGGCATTCAGCAGCTCACCGACTTCATCCCCAACAGCTACCCGGCCCTGCTCGACAATGGTGATGGGTGCCAGCGAGTAGTCTTTTAACTGCGGCAATAATGTCTCCAGAAACGGCACCACATTCTGTTGCACCGCTAACGACGACAAGCCATCGACAATCACAATCCCCAGGTCGTATTCGCTGCTTACCTCATGTTCCTTGGTGCTATCTTGAGAAAGAAGGGCCCGGGAGTGTTCATTCAGGCGGCGGCCCAGATCCGGACGCTGAAGGTATTCCATACGATCAGAAGCACGACTGTGCACACGGTGGATATCGCCGACACGGCAATTGATAACCTCAGAATCTTCAATGGCTGTCATCAGCCCATCGCAATTCAGCGGAAAATGCACTGCATCACGGGCACGGGCATGGGACAACTGAAACTCGAGTAATTCTTTGGTCGGCAGACTGACACCGGCACGCCCTAAGCCGATACGTGCATCGGTAAATTCACGCAGACGACGCCACGGATTCTCTACAACACCAGTTGAACTATTTTTCATCGTCATCCCCTCAGTGCTGACCAGAAGCCGTTGACTTTGAATTAGGCGGCAATGAATTGAGCGAGCGGGCAAACGCTTCAGGTAAAGCGTCGTTTAATACAAAAGCATCGCCCATGATCTGCATACGCGAGAGCCATTGCGCAAACTCGGGCGCAGGCTGGCTGCCCAACACTCGGCGGGCATAAAGTGCATCGTGGAAAGAGGTGGTCTGATAATTCAGCATGATGTCGTCAGAGCCAGGAATACCCATCACAAACGAACAACCGGCGACCCCTAATAAGGTCAGCAGATTGTCCATATCATTCTGGTCAGCTTCGGCATGGTTGGTGTAACAGACATCACAGCCCATCGGAAGGCCAAGTAATTTTGCGCAGAAATGATCTTCCAGACCGGCGCGGATAATTTCTTTGCCGTCGAATAAATATTCCGGGCCAATAAAGCCAACCACGGTATTGATGAGCAACGGGTTAAATTTACGCGCAACGGCATAAGCACGGACTTCGCAAGTCTGCTGATCCAATCCATGATGGGCGTTGGCCGAAAGCGAACTGCCCTGCCCGGTTTCAAAATACATAACGTTATTACCAACGGTACCGCGCTTTAAACTCAGTGCCGCATCCTGTGCCTCGGCCAATGTCGCAATGTTAAAACCGAAGGAAGAGTTGGTCGCCTCGGTACCGCCAATCGACTGAAATACCAGATCGACCGGCGCACCGGCTTCTATGCATTCGATGGTATTAGTTACATGGGTGAGTACACAGGACTGAGTAGGAATCTCGTATTTGCTGATCACTTCGTCCATCAGCTTCATCAACTTAATCGCCTGTGCGACGTTATCGGTGGCGGGGTTAATTCCAATCACGGCATCGCCATTACCGTATAAAAGACCGTCGAGGATACTGGCAGCGATGCCATTCACATCATCGGTAGGATGATTCGGCTGCAGGCGGGTCGATAAATGCCCAGGCAAACCAATGGTATTACGGAAAGCGGTTTTCACATGGCATTTTTTAGCGACCAGAATCAGATCCTGATTGCGCATAATCTTCGAAACCGCCGCGGCCATCTCGGGCGTAATGCCCGCACGTACACCTTCTAACACGTCAGGTGTAGCCATATCGCTTAACAACCAATTACGAAAATCGCCGACGGTGAGATGGGAGATCGCCGAGAATGATTGAGCATCGTGCTCGTCGATAATCAGACGGGTCACTTCATCGTCTTCGTACGGTACCAACGCTTCATTCAGGAACTGCTTGAGCGGGACATCAGCAAGAACCATCTGAGCAATCACCCGCTCTTCTGCTGAGCGCGCAATCACACCCGCAAGGCGGTCTCCGCTTCGCGCCGGTGTGGCCTTCGCCATCACGTCAGCAAGATTCTCAAAGTGCCAGGTCTGCTGACCGGCTGTGTAGCTGTATTTCATAAATTTCCTTCGCTTCCCGTCCGCTTTTAATCAGAAAGGAACACTTGTTGCTGTGTCTTACGAAGGAACTGAGCGAGAGATATTCCAGCGACCTATCGAATTTCGGCAAAGTTTTTCAGAATCGCTGAAAAGCCGATGATACGGGCCCTGCCGCTGGTTAGGATGACTGTAACAAAGACCATGACAGCCTTAATAACGGACGAGCGCAGTACCGTTACCGAGCAGGAGAGCAGAATATGCACCAACACCAGACACTCGATGCACTGACTCAGAGCACAGAGCCCCTGCACTCAACGAATACTAGTGAAGCGTGTGATGCTGACCTTCACGCTCGTAATCTCACCAACTGGCAGCAGGAATACGATCAACTGTCCGGCGGGCACTTCTATGGGCGAATAGATGAAATTGCCTTAGAAGGTATGCAGGTCTTTAAAGAACACACCAGCCAGGCGCTGCGGCAACAATGCAACGTCTGGCCGGATGCTATCTGGTTGGGAATTTCGTCCGATCCAGCAGATTGCCGGATCAATGGTTTGAGCGTCGATAGCAACCAGATCATGTGCCGCCCGGGCGCCTGCGATTTCGAACTGGTCACACCAGATGACTTCGACATTTATGGCTTAGTAATTCGCACCGATGCTTTACTGGCGGCGGCTGAAAATGATGAACTCAACCTTCAGGGGTTATCACTGCACGAACACCCGCGTCTGGCGATCCCTGAGCAAGACCTTGCCCACGTACGTGAACTACTGGGAAAACTGGTCAACCCAGAAACGCCTGATCTTCACCAACGCCTGCAACGCGATCTTATTCTGCGCACCCTGTTAGATCTTCTGAAGAAAGAAACACCGGCCAAACGCCCGGCCACCAGCTACGCCCACCGCAAAGCCGTGGTCGACAAAGTGAAAGCCTGGATGGACATGAATCAGGATGCGCCGCTCACCATCACAGAGCTATGCGAACTGACACATACGAGCCGCCGCACCCTGCAATACAGCTTTGAAAGCATTCTGGGTATCAGCCCACTGAAGTTCTTAAAAACCGCACGGTTAAATCAGGTCCGTCGCTCGCTGTTAGCGGCCGAAAATCAGGAGCGCCCTATTTCTTCAATCGCTGCAGACTGGGGCTTCTGGCATCCGGGACAGTTCGGGCAGGATTATAAAAAGCTATTTGGCGAGATGCCTTCAGAGACAGTATCGCGGGCGGATTTGTTCAATATTTAACCAGTCATATCATAGATATTACCAATATCACTTAAACTGTATGCCCTATCTCAATGATGGTAATCTTGACGACCATAGTATGTAGCTATCATTTGGTATCCCTATCGGCAAAAGGAACGTCCGGTGTCTCAGCAGTTTTTCGAAAAACCTATTCTCAACAGCCCATATGAATATCCCAGCCGACATTGGGAGCTCGATGAGAACGGCCAGCCTGTCAAAGAGCTTAACACCCGCCGGTCTGCTAGCTATGTCACACCGGTTCCCAAAGCCAGGCGGCAGAAAGGACCAAAATCCCAGGATTCTTTAAACTTCGAAGCAGCTATTGATTCTGACAGCTACGATCCTATGCCCTTCATCAATGATCTTCGTAAGGAGATTGATGCCTGGCGTCTGCTGCCAGAAGATAAATGGGGAGTTACTGCTGAAACCGCCCGCTTGCTTAAACATTGGCGTGGCGATCATTTCACTGGCATTCGCCCATTTTCTGTCAGGTCGAAGCGGCTGAAGTAGCAATCTGGTTAACAGAAGTAGCGCCTCGTTCATCGGTGCGTGGTAAGTATTTCCTGGACCATCTTAAAAATGCCAACGAAGGTTCAAACCCTGGCTTACTGCGTCTTGCGCTGAAACTGGCGACAGGTGCGGGCAAAACCACAGTGATGGCCTTGCTGATTATCTGGCAAACCATCAATGCAGTGCGTTATCCAACCAGTACCCGCTTTACTAAAGGTTTTTTACTTATTGCCCCCGGCATTACCATTCGAGATCGCTTGCGTGTACTGCTGCCTAACGACCCAGAAAACTACTACGAAACCCGGGATATGGTGCCGAAAGAGTTCATGCGGGAAATCCAGCAGGCTCGTGTAGTCATAACCAACTATCACGCTTTTAAACTCAAAGAAAAAATCGAACTCTCAAAGGGCAATCGTGAGTTTCTGCAAGGTCGGGGCGATAAGCTACAAACTCTGGAAACCGAAGGCCAGATGCTAAACCGGGTGTTGAAACCATTGATGGGCATGAAACACATCATGGTGATCAATGACGAGGCCCACCATTGCTATCGCCAACGCCCTGACGCGGAAAACGAAGAAGGTGAGTTGAAAGGCGACGACAAGGCTGAAGCTAACGAGAACAATGAAGCTGCGCGCTTGTGGATCTCAGGTATCGAAGCTGCAACTCGTCATTTCAAGGATGTGCGAGTAATCGACCTGTCAGCAACACCGTTTTTCCTACGTGGTTCTGGCTATTCCGAGGGTACTCTATTCCCGTGGACAATGAGTGATTTCTCACTGATGGATGCCATCGAATGCGGCATCGTTAAACTGCCTCGGGTACCGGTTGCCGACAACCTTCCCGATGGCGAGTTGCCAAAATATCGGGAACTCTGGGAGCACATTCGCACCAAAATGCCGAAAAAAGGCCGTGGCAAAGCCGGTGTGCTTGATCCGCAAAAGTTGCCGACACTTTTAAACGGCGCACTCGATGCCTTGTACGGCCATTACAAGGCTACCTACGACATATGGGCAAATGCCAATATTCCGATCCCCCCTTGTTTTATCATTGTGTGCAATAACACCACGACTTCAAAGCTGGTGTACGACTACATTTCTGGATTTGAACGAGAGAATAGCAACGGCGATATTGAAGTTGTACCGGGCAAGCTTGAGCTATTCCGAAATTATGATGAAAACGGCAACGCATTTGGCCGCCCCCGCACTCTGCTTATCGACAGTGGCCAGTTAGAATCAGGGGACGCTCTAGACGCCAACTTCAGCAAAGCCGCAGGCAAAGAGATAGAGCTGTTCCGCCGCGAGATTCTGGAACGTACCGGCGACCATAAACAGGCCGATAACATATCCGAAGCCGACCTGCTAAGAGAAGTGATGAACACTGTTGGCCAGCAAGGCAAACTCGGTGAATCGATCCGCTGTGTCGTCTCGGTCTCTATGCTTACCGAAGGCTGGGACGCCAATACCGTCACTCATGTGCTGGGCGTACGTGCCTTTGGCACCCAACTGTTATGCGAACAGGTGATGGGCCGGGCGCTACGTCGTCAAAGTTACCAACTGAATGAAGAGGGTAAGTTCGATGCAGAATATGCCGACGTACTAGGAATTCCCTTCGACTTTGCCAGCCAGCCTGTAAGAGCTAATCCTAAGCCCCCCAAACCTACTACACGTATCAAGGCTATGTCCCCTGAGCGTGATGCCCTGAGCATAGAGTTTCCGCGCGTAGATGGCTATCGCATTGATATCCCTGACACTGGTTTAAAAGCAGAATTTAACGATGACCATAAGCTCAAACTCACACCAGAACTTGTCGGGCCTTCACTCGTGGAGCAGGCTGGAATCGTGGGTCAAACAGCCGAACTGAGCGTAAGCCACTTAAAAGAGATTCGTCCTTCTAGCCTGAATTTTGAGCTGGCTGCCGCATTGACACAGAAACTGATCAAGCCTGGCGAACAAGCTACGAACACCCTATTTAAGAATGCCCGACGCCTGGTAAAGCAGTGGATGAAAGAATGCCTGACCTGTGTTGGTGATACCTACCCCGCTCAGCTGAGGTATCCTGAGCTGTTGGATCTGGCGTGCGAGCGCATTATCGCTGGCATCGTCCATACCGGTCTTCAGCAAGAACGAAGGGTGTTAGCCGTCACAGACCCTTATAACCCGATTGGTAGCACTGCCCATATAGCCTTTAATACCAGTAAGGATGACCTGTGGGAAACCGCCGCCGACAAATGTCATATCAACTATGTGGTGTTGGACAGCGGTTGGGAAGCCGAGCTGTGCCGCATGGTCGAGCGCCACGACCTAGTGAAAGCCTATGTAAAAAACCACAGTCTGGGCTTTGAAGTACCCTACGAAATGGGTGGAAGCAAGCGTATTTATATCCCGGACTTTATTCTCAAGATCGACGATGGCCAGATCCGACAACAACCGGATGCCTCTGGCGAACTGGTCGAAGTGCCGGACTACCTCAATCTGATTGTTGAGGTCAAAGGCTATCGCGGTGAAGACGCCAAACAGAAAAAACTTACCATGGACAGCTACTGGATTCCGGGTGTGAACCAGCTGAATAAATATGGCCGCTGGGCCTTTGTGGAATTAACCGACCTATACGCTATGCAAGACGACTTTGAACAAAAACTCAGCGAAGCCCTTAACTGCGCCATCGAGCAGGGCATCACGCAGATACAACAACCAACCGCACCGTTAATTAGCACACCGGATTCACACAAGGCGCAGGGAGAGCAGGCATGAGCAAGCCCGGAAGTAAAAGCAGCAATAACAAGCGACTGTGGTTCAACCGTAGCTAAATAATTATTCATAAGACCACTCCTGACCATTCCGGATCATCGCATTCAGGATGGTCAAAAACTTTCTCATCGCTGCCGTTAAGGCCACTTTTTTGT
>Ga0256829_1000675_pt1 | contig 32426 bp, 39 predicted proteins | sample 131447metaG_FD_185979 | JGI IMG/M metagenome (GOLD analysis project Ga0256829, IMG submission 185979) | Hydrothermal vent microbial communities from Lau Basin, Pacific Ocean - 131-447 | ecosystem: Environmental > Aquatic > Marine > Hydrothermal vents | place: Pacific Ocean: Lau Basin | collected... | reverse complement strand
ATGCGTTGGTCAACGCCGTTGCGGTATTGATTATCGCCTGCCCCTGCGCCCTTGGACTGGCAACGCCGATGTCGATCATGGTCGGCACGGGCAAAGGGGCGCAGAACGGTATTCTCATCAAGAACGCAGAAGCGCTTGAGACCTTTGAGACCGTGAACACCATCGTTGTGGACAAGACGGGTACGCTAACCGAGGGTCGGCCAAAACTTGTCTCTGTGCTGCCAACAGGCGGTATTTCCAAAAACGAATTCCTTAAACTTGTCGCATCGCTTGAAGTGGCCAGTGAGCATCCGCTGGCAGACGCGATTGTTCGCGGAGCTGAGGACCATGGTGTGACGCTCAGTGACGTTGCCGATTTTACATCGGTTACCGGCAAGGGTGTCGCGGGAACGGTGGATGGTCGTGCGGTGTCGATCGGCAACAAGGCAATGATGGCCAGCCTGTTTGACGTTGACCCATCCTGGATCGAGGAGGCGGAAACCTATCGCCGCCAAGGCCAGACGGTCATGTATGTGAGTATTGACGGGTCGCCTGCCGGTCTTGTCGGCGTCGCAGACCCGATCAAGGAGACGACACCACAAGCCTTGGAAGCGCTGCATGCAGCGGGCCTTCGCATCATCATGCTGACCGGCGACAGCGAAGCGACGGCGCATGCTATCGGCAGCCAGCTTGGAATCGATGAAATCCATGCGGATGTCTTGCCGGAAGACAAGAACCGTATCGTGCGTGAATTGCAGGAGGCGGGTGCCATTGTGGGCATGGCGGGCGATGGTATCAATGATGCGCCGGCACTTGCCCAGGCTGATGTTGGTATCGCAATGGGGACAGGCACCGATGTTGCCATGGAAAGTGCAGGCATCACCCTGGTCAAGGGCGACTTGCTTGGCCTTGAGAAAGCCTTCTCGCTGAGCCGGGCGACCATGCGCAACATCCGGCAGAACCTGTTCTTTGCCTTTATCTACAATGCGCTTGGCGTGCCTGTGGCTGCCGGTGTCCTGTATCCGTGGTTTGGCCTTTTGCTGAGCCCGATGATTGCAGCGGCTGCCATGAGCCTGAGTTCAGTTTCTGTCATTGGCAACGCACTGCGTCTACGAACCGCAAAGCTGTAAGTTCATCACATGACATCCGCACCGGACATATTCACGCCTGCGCCGCTTCAATCGTCGCTGATGGTGCTTTTGCCAGATTTGATTGACGGCGCTCGCATAGAACGCGTTGACGCCGTCGATCACTGCGCCACACCCACGGGTCTTATCAATACCTATGTGGCGCGTGCCTGAGTGAACCCAGACCGGGCAGGCAGATGAAAGGAGAATAGCGGCCCGAACGCGAAAGATTTTCAAAAAAGGAGAAAGATAAATGACAGACGCACATACTGTTCGCATCCCGACCATTCCCACGGTCGGCCACGCCTTGTCAGTGTTTTTGTTGCTGACTTATTTGATCTGTATCGGTTTTGGACTTTTGGTTCCGGGCGAGGCCCGCATGTATGAGGCGTGGGCCCCGTTGCTGCCCGGCTTTGAGTGGCTCACCGTGAGCGGTTTCGTGTTCGGAGCGATTGGTGCGTATGCCTATGGCTGGTACATTGCTTTGTTCTTCATGCCGATCTACCGCTTCTTAGAAAAACGCAGCTGATCGCTAACCACCTCTTACGGTGCGCACTTCCCTGACCAAGATGATCCGGGATTAGACTGGCCGCTGTTTCTATTGGAATGGCGGCCAGCCTGGCCTGCAATACCAAAACCAGCACGCCACCCAGGATACTAAAAACGTGTGCGGACAACATGCGCTGATCAAAACTGCAAGCCTTTAGAAGACAGCGGTAGGCATTTGACGACTAGGTTTTTGCTCTAGAGCCACCTGACAGCAAAACCCGCGGCTGATTGTGGCCGGACGCAACCATGCATGGCATTGAGTTTTTCAGTCACCAAAGCCTTGAAGGCTTCGGTGTCGCACTCGACACAGATGCCGGTCTGTGCGGCGTTCAGCTTTGCCCCCAACATGACAGAAAGCAGATAGTCGAGATTTGCGAGACGGCCAATTTCTATGTCTTCATAAAACAAGGAATATGACGGACCCGGATCATTTGCATGCCGCGGTCTTTCGACAGCCAGCACAATGCAATTGCCGTTGTCGTCCTTTACTGCGGTTCGGCAGACATCTGAGAGCACCTCAACACACAGATCCAACTGATCCACCAAGAAGGCCTGAAAGCTTTTCTTCGGCTCCTCAAGCGCATCATAGGCGTCATACACACTTCGTCTAACCATACAATATTTTAACACAAAAAATTTGTTGTTTCCAGCATTCGCCATGTTCCTGCCTGTGCATTTCCTCCCGTGCAGACGCATGTCCCAGCTGAGCGCAGACCCTTTCCAAACCAATCGTTCCGGGTGTGGGCAGGAAAGGGTCCGACTTGTCGGGGCCTTGCAGAAAGCACGGGAGGACATAATGCAGTTACACGTTCAATTCACTTTGGCAGCCATGACAGACCACGATCTGAAAGGAGTGTTGGCACGACTGTTCAACGCGCTAGCGGCTTGCCCACATGATGGTGTGCATAAAGCTCAACTTACAGATGCCGTGAAACGCATACGCCTGGAGCTTGGGCGCAGGACGCTGCCGGCGCCGTCCTGACCTAACGGCTTTTGCCATCGCGGGATGCGCCGTCGTGCTCAATCGATACATCCGGCACGCTGCTTGTATCCGACGGTGCTTGCGTGTGCGGACCAGCGGCTTTTCCAAAATCATAAGCGAGGTCGATGTCAGGTTCGGCTATCTGCGGGTCAGCGATTTTGCCAAACACATCGCCGCGTCGTTGCACGGGCTTGGGCGGTGGCACGGATGGCATGTGGTCGCAACCATCTCGGGATCGCATGGCACCGTGTTTCTTCTCCTGTCGCTGCAGCGCCTGTTCTTCGCGGACAAAATTGGCCTCAAGGGCGCGCTGTTCGCGATCTAGCGCTGCGCGCTGAAGATCGTGAAGCGCTTGTTGGTCGGCTTGTTTCTGCGCATCCCGTTCGGCCTGCAACAAACGTTCTTGTTCATGCTGCGCGTCACGGCGTTTGTCTTCATAGGCATGCAGTTTTGCGCGCACAAAGCTCACACCGCTCACCTTAGCCAAGAACCCGGCAAGACCTGTGGGCGCGCGCAGTGCCCGCGTTTCTTCTACCAGCCTGTTTTCGGCGCTTTGGCGTTGATCAAGCGCATCACTGTCTGAGCGGCTTTGCTCGTGCAGTTGCGCATCCTGGCGTGCTTGCTCCGCTTTCAACGCCTCCAGCTTCACCTGCAGCGCTTCTCTCAGCTCTTGTTGGGCCTGGAGCATGATCTCGCGCTCGTCATCAAGTGTTGTCTCTTGGGTGAGATCGTCGATGGCAGCGCTCGCCAGATGCAGAGCTTCTTCCACGCTCGGCAATGACTCTGGTGGAAAATCCTGCTTAAGGAATGCCTGTATGTCTTTAGCGCGCACCTGTTTGTCTTCGATCATGCGCGGTAAGGCAAAAGTGCCCCCATACCCATCCACCAGGACATAAGGGCGCCGGCCTGTTGCCAGTATGTAGCCCTGGTCAGCAAGACCGGACACGAACGCGCGAGCGCCATCGCTCGTGTGCCACATATCGGTAATGACGGCGCGGCGCTCCTCAGGGCTGAGACCATCTTCTTGCCGTTGAGCGGCGTCCGCCTGGCTGTGTTGCGACCAATTCTTTGCCCTGTCGTAATACCCGTCCGGTAGTTTCAGGTCATGATCGGCTGCAAAGCGGCGCGTCTCGTCCATGAGTTTGTATTTGTCATGGGAGATATGGATGGCTTTTTGTGCCGCTGCATCTGTCAGTGCCCAAGCGACATGGCAGTGTTCCCGCAAATCGCCAGCCCCATCGGCTTTTGTATGAAACACGACAGCCCGTGGCTGACCTGCGACCCCAAAGACGCCTTCAACGCGATCAATGAAATCGTAATACAGACCGCGCTCCCAGCGTCCGTGGCGCTCGTCCGGATTGATGGACAGGCTATAGATGTAGTTTTTCGAGCGGGTCAATGATGAGGCCTGCACCTCCCACTCAGCAAACGCGCCTGCGAGGTCGTCGGCGATACAGCCGCGCAGATCGGCAATCTCCACGGTTTCATTGTCCACTGAATTGGATAAATGCCGCGCAAGATCAGCCCCGTTGCCGCGCTGCGATCCGAAGGGAATCATGACCGGCGTCCCAAGAGCTGCATCAATGCTGTGCGGATCAATCGCAGCTCTGCTTCGACACGCTCTAAGACCTCAGGCTCGCCCTCGCTTGTTCCAATAGACCGCAGGAGATCTTTGATCTCAGCGCACGCAGCGAGAAGCGTGGCGAGAAGACGACGAACACCGCCGCCAAACCCTTTTTTGCGGAATACGGCTTCGTTGAGGAATGCGTTGGTGCTGAGACCTGATGCGCGGACCCGCGCTTCAAACTCCTCGGCCAGCTTGGCGGGCGGCCGGTAGCTAATCGGGGCTGTGCGTTTGGGAGAGGTATCACTCATGTCATGTGCCATAGCCTTTTCACGCAGGGTCATTCCTCGTGGTCGGGCGATGGCCGTGCGATTGTGTTGTTGGGTTTTGAAAGGACCGCCTTTCATCGATGGGAGTTCCAAGAGGGAGAGCGAAATCTCCCCTATTGGTCGATGGTCCAGGAGAGCGACATCGTCCTGGTGCAGGTTCAGGCGGCACACGTCCTGATGCATGGGGTCCCGGGGAGAGGCATGTCGTCTCCGGGCCGTAGATGCAACGAACGGCAGCGTTGCCATCAACATCACCCGGTCGATCCGGTGGTGATGTTGATCCGATGTCCTTATCCGCTTTGTGGATCTAGGACATCAAGAGGGGGTCTGCGGGGAGATTTTTCTCTCCCCCAGCAAGGGGCGCAAAGAACGGTAGTTCCTTTGCACACCTTGTATCCTCTTTATGCTGACTATTCCTTCATTTTACCATGTCGGCACCAAGCTTTACAAATTTACACCCCTGAGTGGCAGCGATCCATAGCGCATGATTACCTCGACGAAACGATCCACACGAATTCTGCATCGCGAGGAATGACCTCAGTCTAGCCCACTACGCTCCTTGAAACTGCTCCCGCATGTATTGAGGAGGTATGTGGAGTGTACACCCCAGAGAACGAACTCGATCTCGATCTGCGGCCGACCCAGGACACCTATGACGGTTTCCAGACGGCCTATGAGCATTTCAACTGGCAGCTCTTCGACGGACAACTACCCAACTGCTTGATTACCCTGCAACGCAAAAGCCGCAGCTACGGGTATTTCTCGCCCAAGCGCTTTGTACGTGAGGACGGCAAAGCCAGTCATGAGATCGCCCTTAACCCATCCTATTTTGCGACCCGGAGCCTCGAAGAAACGCTTTCAACGCTGGTCCATGAGCAGGTCCATCTCTGGCAGGATTGTTACGCGACACCGGGGCGTTCTGGATACCACAACCGCCAATGGGCGGAAAAAATGAAGACGGTTGGGCTTCATCCCTCAAGTACTGGCAGGCCTGGCGGCAAAGAGCTCGGCGACAGGATGAGTCACTACATCATCGAAGACGGCCCTTTTAAACGCGCGGCAGCCGACCTCATGAAAAGCGGGTTTCAGATCGAGTGGCGTGAGCCAGAGCGGCAGCGCGATGCTTTGGTAGAGATCGGAGGCAATGGCAGTAAGATTGCACCACGCGGGTCAAGGGGCGGCAAGCGCGTGAGGTATGTGTGTCCTAAGTGCAACGAGTATGGGTATTCGGGGCACAACGCGAACATTGCTTGCGGCGAACATTTGCTCCGCCTTGAGCCTGAATAAAAAAACGGCTCCCACCTAAAGGCGGGAGCCGTTCCAGCATTAGGGTACAGCTTCAGTACTCTTCAGCCAGCATCACCGTCAGCACCCGGTAGGAGCGTTCTGGATCTTCAGGATGCTCGCTGCCCCATGTGCAGCTCGCATCGGCATAGATATCGATCTTCCAGAAGATATCGCCGACACCGGACCAGGTGATTTTGCCAAAATCATGCTCGCCATACGGGTCATTGTCCTCGTTGAAGGACGCAAACCGGCCGACTTCGCGCCAGATAAGTGTCTGATCCCGAGCCTCAAGTCCCGCGATCCCAGCGGTCATGACAAAGGTGCCGGGCACCTTTTCGGACTGGCCTAACCCATTGTCCAAAATGCGAATGCGGAAGCTGTCATTCAGCTTCCGCACACGCCGGGTTTGATCCCCCGCCATTAGAGCGTGTCTCCGTTGGCGGTTGTGTCGGGATCAGTCTTTGGCTTTGGCCGTGACCAGTTGAAGCTGTAATCCTCAGCCCCACCTGCGGTCAGCGCACCCCACAACGGGTATGTGAACGACGGATCGTCCAGCTTGACCGAGACGTAAGGCTTGCCAGTCCGTTCGGATTTGTCGTGCCATGCGGCTCCGATCTCAAAGCCAGTGGCTGTGTTGATCACCCGGAAGTCAGGCGAGCGGTCTTTGGTTTTCTCCTGCGCAGGCTCGAATACCAGGTCGGCTGCAAAGGTGAGGGTTGCGATGGTGCCTTCGAAAGCACCGGTTTCAGTTTTTTGAAAGATTCCGATTTTCATCTTCATCACTCCTTTCGTGTTGTGAGAGCCGCAATCAGCTGCGGCCCTTTCGATGGAGCGCCGTAAAAATCGTTGGTCGGGATGGGTCATTGCCGTCTGTTCCGCGTTTAACGCGGTCAAACAGGTGAGACGGCATGCAAAGGAAATTTGCTTCGCGATGGAATGAGCCCCTTGGGGCTCACCGGAAATTTCCTTTTGACCCGCCCAGCGCGAATGATTTTAGGTTGATCCAGTTCGAATGGGACCAAAGCCTGTGCGTGGCTGGCCCAATGACTCGAAGTAGGGGAGCGAAGAAATGGAATTCTCTACGAACAACGACAGGTTCTCGATAAGTGCACTTTCGTTCGCACGGCATGACGGTCACCATCGGGACCAGAGCGTAACGAAGATGCCGAACGTCCAGCGTCGATAGATGCAACTGCTGTCATAGGAGAGCTTGATGGAGCCGCGATCAGAAACCATTGACCTGCTGGCCGACGTGCCACGTGGCAATACGAGCCGGTACAAGCAAGATCAAAGGATGCCGGAAGCGCATTGGATGAGTCAGGAGACGATTCTCAATAGTCCGATGTTTGCCTACGATCCGAAGAACCCAAGCGGAAAAATCCTGATCGGCGCGTGTGGATCAAAGCTCATCGGTGTTGCCGATGACCGGCATATCCAGACAGTTGCCGGTACACGGGCTGGCAAATCCGTGACGGTGATTGCAAACCTGCTGCTCTACGATGGCTCGGTCATTGCCCTGGACATGAAGGCGGAACTTGCCATCAAGACTGCAGCGCGCCGCGCACTGATGGGCCAGGACGTTTACGTGCTTGACCCGTTCAAGCGCGCGCATGGTGATGCTGCGAAGTTTCGTGCGCGGTTCAATCCGCTCGCCTCATTGAACCTTGATAGTGACACCGTCATTGAGGATGCGCAGCAGATCGTGGATGCGCTGATCGTGTCCACGGGACAAGAGAAGGATCCGCACTGGAATGAAAGCGCAGGCGCTGCCATTTTGGGTCTCATCCTCTATGCGTGCTTTGGACCCGACGTGCCTGACAAAGATAGGCATCTTGGCACCGTGCGCCGCTTTGTCACCCGCGCGCTTGAAACCGTCATCGTGGATGGCAAACCGCAGGACTTTGCACTACGGCGTCAGATCATCAAGGGCGTAGGCGCGCTAAGAAGTGCGGGTCACGCGGATGTGTCTGATACGATCGAGGCATCGGTGCGCGGTCTCTATGAGAAGTCGCGGGATGAACGCGCGAGCGTAATCTCGACGATGAACCGGCACACAGCATTTCTGGAGTACCGCAACATCCGCGATGTGCTGAGCGGAAATGACTTTGATCTGCGCGATTTGAAACGCAAACCGAACGGTATGAGCGTCTATCTGTGTCTGCCCGCCACGCGCATGAATAGCTGTTCGCGCTGGTTTCGCATTCTGATCAATCAGCTGATCGTTGCCATGGAGATGGAAGAAACAGAACCCAAAGCCCCGGTGCTAGCCGTTCTGGATGAATTCCCAGTCCTGGGCTTCATGCCGCAGATACAGGATGCAGCAGGGCAGATGGCGTCTTTCGGCCTCAAGCTTTGGACACTCTTACAGGATTGGTCGCAAGGACAGGCGCTCTATGGCCAACGATGGGAGAGCTTTGCCGCCAACAGTGGTGTGTCGATCTTCCACGGCAATGTGGACACCACGACAACGGAATACATCACCAAACGGCTTGGGAAGACGCCGGTGATTTTAAGGCAGCAAGGTGAGGTGGGGCGTAGCGCTGCCAGCGAAGGGCAAACAGGCGAGGGTCTCTCGACATCATTTTTTGATCTGATGACACAGGATGAGATATCCCGCTATTTCGGCAGAGCAGATACGCTGAGACGGCAACTGGTCATGTTGGCAGGATTGGCGCCGATGATATTGCAAAGGGTAGAGTTTTGGGATCGCGAGGGACCATTTGCTGAGGTCTTTGAAGACCTTTGAGTGCATTCCAAGTCCTGCTAGCAATCAGCAAAAGAGTGAGGCCACTGCGAGCGCAGTGGCCTCACATGATCGGCTTTGACCCGTCTAGGTCTGATGTTGGAATCTATGCCCGCGCCAGCGCGCTGTATTCGCGAATAAACTCAGGTTTCTGGATAGCGTTCAGCCAACGCATGACCATCTTTGGATCGGCGTAGTCCCCGCATCGCACATATTCTATCAGGTCACCTCCGCCAAAAAGCGGCGGCGCTGTAAAACTGATGATCCGGGTTCCCTTAGAGTTCAGTTCGAAGTCCCCAATAGGCGCATTGCTATAGAGCGATTTTCGGTCCTCAAGTTGAAACAGGTATCCTTTAATGGCCTCAATGGCGGCCCATCCATCTCTCAGCATGACATCATTGGGCCGAACGTCGCGGCGGCGGGCACGTTCGTCTCCCATGCCATCGACCCCTTGGTTCCAATAGCTGAGCATGCCTTGCCGAATGCGTATCAAAGACTCGCCCGGCACGTGGTTTGCCATAATGAACGTATCAAATTTGGGACGATCCGCTTCACTGGTGTTTATGTAGAACCCGCGAAACAGGCCGCTCGCTAAGGAGATGTCTGTATGAAGAGCATACCCGTTGATGGCGGCGGTGCGCTCTGCAGACTCCAGCGACCGCATATGTTCATAAGTAACGGCCCAGGGGTAGAAATCATTCTTCTTCAGAAGCTCAATAATACCATTCAGGCGATCCCGGCGGGGCACAGAGTACCTGAATTCGTTTGTGTCTGGGTTCGTTTCGCCAACTGCAAATTTGCGTGGCCACTCACCTTGGGGGATAAAGCCCACCACATTGGGGTCTTCCATTACACATCCCCCAGTTCAGCGACCAGGCCGGCGGTGGTGTCTTCGCCGGTTACCGCCGGGTGGTCATCGGGGAGTGCATCAAGACCAAGGCCGATATACCCCCCACTGAACTCGTGCTGATAGTGAGCTTTTTTGAGCGCTTCCGTCAGCATGCTGAGCGCACCTGTTTCCCATGTCCGCATAGCCAGTTCCTCCGTTGGCTAGTGCCAATGAGGAGGCCTTGCACTTCTGCAACATGAGTGCTGGTTAGCCCACCCCACCGGCAGTGTTTTCAACTGCGTCGGTCAAAGGATAGGGCCGGCTGACGTCGGTTTCAATACTACTAGACCGTTTTTCCTCAAATTTATTTTATCGTCATCGTCATGTTCGGTCGATTGCGCCGGTTGTAGGCCCTTTTGGATTCGCGCGCGTTTATCAGCGCCTGCAATCTTCGGCGCTCCGCCTCGGGGGTGCTTGGGTCCCGGAGTCTGTCTTCGATCTGACGAGACAAGGGCGGTGGCATTGTTTTTCCCCGATCAAGTTTCGTGTTTGCGCGCAACTCGTTTTCCATCGCCCGCACTAGCTTGGGATCATAGGCATTGAGATCAGTTCGATACACCGTGTGGAACCCGTCGCTGTCGCGCCAATGGGCGTCGTAAAAGGCGACGGCATCGCCATCAGCTTTTTTTCCTTTGTACTTTGGATGGTTTTTTGGAATCGGGCGTGGATGAACCAATGGCTCCTGAGACAGGATCAAAGCTTCGCTGGCTACGTCATCAACGGTGCTTGCCGGATCGGTATCTTTGAGCAGTGGCGTCACGAGTTCACCGATGATACGCCCTGCCGCGTAGTGTGCTTTTTCTCGCAGCAGTTCTGGATCCACGACGCCTTGAAACACTTGTTGGATAAAGGCCTCTACGTTCTTTTTTGCCGTCCTATTGAGTTTTGAGGTTCCTCGCCGCCGTGAAATGTCCCGATCTTTCTCTTTGTCCAACGGGTTGATAATGACATCTTTGTTGTCATCTTTCCAGACTTTTTCGCCCGAAGCCTTCTCGAGATCATTTTGATCATTGCGACGGCGCCTATTACCGCGCAGCTCGACGGGCTTCAATGCCTTTCCCGGCGTGTCGGACGCAGAAGCAGGTTGATTGTTACCTTGACTATTACGACGACTTGGCATGGTTGCGGCCCAGGGTTCAAAAAAATACAAGTAGAATTTCTGTATAGTCGGTTTTTTGGGAACCATCAAACCTTACATTTCGCGCGGAAAATGGCTGATACGCATATGGAAGTGTGCGGAAAGCTGCGCCAATATCCACTCAACCAAAAACAACCATGGATGGGAGCGCGCGCATGAAGGTTGATGATGCAAACTGGTTTGAGATTCTGGCCCACTCATTTGACTACAGCCCCGACGGCTTGGTTCAGCAGATGAGAGAGTTTCGGAGTCTGAGGGGCAAGGGTCCACAGAACCAGACCATTGCCAGGTGGGCCGACGCTGACATTGCCTCACGCCCGCAACGACAAAGCGTGGCCTTTTTGCGTGATTTTGCCGAGAGCATGGTGGGCCTCGATCTTCTGGACCAAAAGACACTTCTCAAGGAAGTCCAAACGTATATGGAGACCATCGCAGCGTCATCTAGACCTACTCTGCATGCTGAACATCAGCATGCAGCACTGAGCAATGACATGAATGTCTTGTATCGGCACCTATTGGGAGCTGATCCTAAGAAAGTTGCCAATCCGGACGGGCGGGAAGGCTTTCATCTCATTTTGCGGCCACGGTTCGGTGATGATGCGATCTACCAGGAACTGATGTATTTGGGACCTACGGCTGCATCACCTTCCTTCATCGTCACGACCAAAAGGCGTGTTCTGATAGGACACATGATTTTTGACACTGCTGGGCGTGGACATGGGGTCTATGGCGCTCCATATGCAGGCGAAGACGGCTTCAGCTTTAGAACCCACACCATGGTGTTTGCCGAGCGGACCGCAAACAAGCCGACTTCAGGCCTCATGTCCCGTCTGACAGGCAATGATGGTAAAATGACATCCTCCAGAGTGATCTATTGGCGACTTAAGGACCAACTTCCCTGGCTCAGGCAAGCACTTATGTCCAACCCTGTGCTGCCTTCGGAGAACGAGGCCGTCAACTCAGGTGTCCCTGAAATGATTGATAGTCTCATCACGGAATATGGCAAAGGTCATGCTGTTTTCGAGAGGCTCCGCGAAATTCTTCCACGGCCTGACATGGCGCCAGGTATCCGGAACATTGCAAGAGCCTGGGATGGTAGCGGCGAAGACAGGCCACTTGATGAACTGATCCAGACTTATTCTGGAGGCCCGGACAACGAGACCTCATAGCCATAAATCAGCGACCGCACTTTCTGACTGTCGTATTCGCAATCCATCGCGAGGATTGGCCTGACCATATCCTGTCACTCTCACCTCCAAGGCTTCCAATCCTAAGGAGGAACACACATGACAGGACCTTCATTCTCGCCACTTGCGGGGCCGCCGCATACGGTTGAGTCCACTAACAGCGCTGGCGCGCCAGTTATTACTGTGAACTTGTCGTCCGTTGGACCGCGAGTGGCCAAATGGGCCCAAAGGGCTGCTGTTGTCATTGGCGCAATTGGTTTCGTCTGGCCAATGGCTGCTTGCATTGCCTCAGGAACGCTTACGGGCCAGGACATCTTTGTTGTCGTGGGCGCTGCGCCAATGGGATGGGCTGCATCTCGCACAATTTTGCGATCGCTCTTTAAATCGCGCACGCAAGTTGTCTTTGAGAATGAGAGTGTCACTGTGAAGCGGGATTTGCGGACGGCAAAGACGTTCAACCGCAATGTTACCCACAGTTTCACACGCGTGCCTCACGACAAGACTGAGTCAGAAGCACGCCGCATTCGCTGGCTTGAAGAAACCTTTGGCCGAAAGTGGCTTAACCTGCCCTACACCGACTATTTTGGCAGGTCGGAACACATCTCCCTGATCTATCTCAATCAACGCCACACCATCATCACAGCATCTACCCGCCGGAAGGCCGAGCAGATTCATACCCGCCTTCTGGCAGCCAGCGATGTAATGGATGGACACGCCAATCGCGGTGTTGGTCAGGTTATGAGCGCATCCAATGACTGGGCTAGTCCGTTGCGCAAACCGGTTGAGAAATTCTAGGGAGGGCGGCGCTGATGACGAAGAACAAATCGACATGGCCGTTCGAAAACGCACCCGACATGTCCGACCACTTCGTGGAATCCCGCGGTGCTCCTCACACATCGTTGGACACGGACAAACCCGACCTGCACACCCCCGATGCAACAAGTGTAGGCAAAAGTGCAGCTGCACAGATTGGCAATGAAATTGACCACACGGATGCGCTGGATCGTCACGATGATCGTTGGCAGGCGGAGCGTAACAGACTTGCACACGCTCCCAGCTTAGACTTTGAGCCCCAGGAGATGGCAAACAACCCTCGCGCCATACAACAAGAGTACATAGAGCGGCGTGGAGAATGGGAACAGCGGCGAGATCAGATCGATGCGCACCACAATGCTGTTCACGAAGACATAAGATCTCAGGGGCCCACACTAAGTGACGCGTTCGACGCGGCGGCGGGGCCAGATATGTTCGAAGAAGATCTGGATACGCTTGGGTTTGGGTTAGACGACGACAACAGCCACAGCCGCTAGACATCTCAACTGGGAACAGAACAAGGGCGTTGTCTCCAGGCCGGGGCAACGCCTTTTTTCTCACACGAGGAACAGCCCCCCTCGATTCGGCAATCCTCCTTTCAACAGCCATCCATTTGCGACGGCTGATCTTTTGGAAGGAGGCCTGCATGAACAAAATCGTTCCCACTATGACCAAGCAAGAAAACAGGCGGGTGCTGAAGATGTTCGCAACGCTGATGTTTGTCTCGCTCTACTTCACTTACTCCGGGGCATCGATGGAAGCGGTTGGTTTCATCGAGCATGCATCATTTGTTGTGTTTGCCATTGGGGCCACAATGGCAATTTCTGTCTTCTGGCTGGGGACCTGGAGTGTTCTTCCCCGTCTCGATGCTGGTTGGGCGCGGGCAACGGGATGGGGCGTGGTGGTGGCGGGCATGCTCATCGCATTTAACATCTCGAGTCTTTACAACGCCAAGTTCATTTCCCAGGGGGCAACCCTGGTACAGCATTTGGCGTCGTACATTCACCAACTCGATTCCAATGCTGCACTTGCCCAAAAGCGAGCGTCGCAAATTCATGCGGTTCAGTCTGCTCTGCGAACACAGTCCGACACCTATTTTGAGAAGGCTGAAAGCGAGCGCTTGCATGGCGCATATACCGGCTCGGCAGGTCGCGGTGCTGTGTATTGGTCGCTGCTGCGCGTGAAGGACAGCATCGACAACATTCTCCGGGAGGTAGATGCATTCCTCCAGCAGACCAACGAACGTGGCGCCGAGATCCGTGTTCTACTCGATGAAATTCGCCAGACAGCCGCAAGTGATCGGCCCTATCGAGACCGCGTCACTTTGATTGGCAGATATTCTGACGAGCTCCGTCGTGCTGGCAATGAGCTTGACCCAACATCCATCGCGGGCATGGTGGATCAGGCGCTGAGCATCATTCCCCAAGAGATGGACGGTGTGGCTTCTATCTCCAAAAACAAGGATCTCGCGCGTCGCCAGACGCTTGCCTTTGAAAAGCTTGGGCGTGACATTGACGCTACTGCCAGCGTCCTTCGCAAGGTCTCAAAAGATCTCGCTGACGGCGATGGTGTTGTGTTCGAGGCTTTCGAACAGATCACCGGTGCGCAAAGCATCTATCGATACTATGACGCCATTCTGCCGGCCCTGATAGGCGGCCTGGCGCTGGATATTTCACCGATTTTCATCCTGATCTATGCCTGTCTGCAACGCGGGTCTATGACGCGGGCCGAGATGCGCGTGCATCAGATAGGGCAGATAGATTTGGAAGACATACTGCTTCGCAAAGATGCTGAGCAACTGCTGCGCCAAGCCCGAACCCCTACAACTTTGCGCACATTGCTCGATGACGAGATGTACGGAAGGCCCCGACGTGAAAGCGTGGATGGCGATGATGCTCCATATTCTTCAGATCAAAGGGGTGATTGACATGATGCTTCTTAATGTCTTCAGGCACTACGCCATGGATCTGATCTCCGCGGCAATTGCGCTTTTCATTCTTGGACTGGTGGGTCTTCAACTTGTCGGGATTGTCATTGTCCAAGGTGGCCTGTTGCCCAAGGACATTGAAGAGCCCTTGCCGCTTCCACCTCGGCAAACGGTTCAGAAGGACGAACCAGTCGAGAGTGATGGCTGCATCCAGGTAGATGACATTCGTGTTTGCGAAGCCAACTAAGGTGAGGTTCAAAATGGATAGCTACCATCTATATTTGGTCCTGTTCGGGTGGCTCATATTGCTTGCCACTGTGACCGGGCATGCCGCCGCACGTGCAGAGGAGCACCGGCACATCTGTGCCTTCAAGGAAGCCCACGGGTGGGCAAATGTTGAGCATGAAGGTCCCGCCGCACCCGAAGCAAATGCTGTGATATCCCGAATGGCTGAAGCGGTGGGCATACGCCAGAATTTCGTGGTTACAGCCGGCGACTTTACTGTTTCCTGGCGGGCCTTCGCAGCGTTACGCAATGGCCGTCGGCACATTGTTTATGATCGCAAAGACTTCAGTTGGGCGGATGGCACTGCAAGCTATTCAGACCTTGGCATAATGGCACATGAAGTGGGCCATCATCTTGCTGCTCACACCTATAGCAGTGAGTTTCCAGCCCACGAGCGTGAGCTTGAGGCCGATCATTTTGCCGGCTTTATTCTCGCAAAGTTTGGGGCGGGTATTGTGGAATCGCAAGAGATGTTCAAGGGCGAATGGCCTGCGTCCAAAACACATCCGGGAAGTAAGGACCGAAGATCGGCGGTTCGCCGGGGTTGGCTGTCAGCACGCACAGAAATTCTACGTCAGGCCAGCATGTGTACCGCACGCATTGAAGCCAGGGATATCGTTGTTGAAGGCAGGAGTTGCATCCTGGTTCAAACCTGCGAGGCAAAAAAGCCGCGCGTGCGTTTCGCTTGCCGCGAGAACAATGGCGACTTCGAGTTTGTTGATCCGTAGCGCGTGTCCGCCCTACAAGAAGCGCCGGTTGTCTGGATTGGCTCTACTTCCATAAGGCCAAAATCGTTACAGGAAGATAGGTTGCGCTACGCCGGGTTCATAGCCGATCCAAGCGGCTGGTGCCTTCAGCGCGTCCCAAATCTCAGCGGTCACGCGCCCCATTGGTGTATCGCATCGACGGATCGCAAAAATCTCTGTGAGGCGGGCTGGAAATCCATCCACGTTCAGGCCCAGAAAGTTCGCCGGTCTTCAATTCAGGCTCAATCAAGTGCTCAGGCATGCCGCCCCAGCCGAGTCCTGCCTTGATCACAGATTTCTTGGTGTTGAAGTCAGAGACGTTCCACTTCTGACCTCCGGCGAGCATGTCTCGGCTCTGTTCATAATCGCCAACACCCGTTCCCGACACTACGACTTGAACATATCCCTGCATCTTCTGGCGCGACAGCAGGCCCTTCACGCTGGCGGGCGGAAAGCTGCTGTTGTGTTCAGCCAAAACAGCCGACCCAATTCACCTCAGCACCCGCTGCCGGTGATTGCGCAGATGGCGTCCGACATCATGTGCCATTGTGCAATAGAGTTTTCCAATCGATCGGTATCACTTAGATACGCTGCGTTAGCCTCATCGAAACGCGTGTACAGCATGGGTCGAACCTCGACTGCTGAGTCATTGGCGAATGCATCTTGGATATGGATGATGTTCTTGGGGCCGTCATCAACGAATACGACGGCGGAGATATCTTCTTTGATTTCGTCCAGCAGCAGCCGGAGCATCACGCCTTTGTTCATGCCGGTGACCATCATGACACCGTCGTTGAAACTCAAGTTTCGATAGGAGCCCATCTCCAGTTGCTGGTTGCCTGCTGCGCGTGTCTCAAGTTCTTTACCGGAGATGATGCGCTCACCTTGACAGAGCCAACCGCCGTCGCCTTTGCACGACGGCGCTGTTGGAAACACTAAGCCATCCTCCTCCAGCTCACGCATGGTGGCATCGCGATTGTCAGGGCCGCGAGCAGTAAGTGCCATGACGGGGAAACCGTTCACATTTGCGAGCTCATCGATGAGTTCGTCGGTAGTGGATTCTGTTTCGACCATATCGCCTGAGGCATAGCCGAGCCGGACGATGTTGTAGATTTGTTTGTTTGGAACGGCGTAAGCGACACACTCACTCTTTTTACGAATCTGGTCTTGCCAGTCGAACCAGGGAACTGATCCAAAATCCTGGGCAGAAGTCAGGAGGGTATTGTCGATGTCAAAGACCACGAGGACTTCGCTTGGCGACCGGGATTCTGCGAGTTCTAGAGCAAGCTCCTTTGCGGCCGCCAGGGAGCTTGTTCTTCGTTGAACCGTACCGGTCACTTCTTTGGGCGTGTAGCGGCAAGCTGAAGGTAACGTAATGCTAGGCGCCAAATCTGCACGTTCATTGGGTTCCTGTTTGACCAAATCAATCATGACCGGGAAATGGTCTGAAACACCGCGCCCATTGTTATCTCTGAATGAGCTAGGCCTTAGGACCTTCTGGGATCTGTCCCAAAAGAATTGCTCTTGCGCTGTCAGAACTGGCCGGAAGGTGGCGCTGTCGATTTGCCAGGCCTGCGTGCGGTCGTTGGCCTGCGTGACAAGATCCAACCAAGACCAGGACTTGTTCTTGTGGAAATAGTGCGAGCCGTGTCCGCGGCATCGATTGGTGCGCGCAGATGGGAGATGCCAGCCATTCAAGACGTCATCTAGAGCGGCCTGTTCGTCTTCACCGCAATTGAAGTTGAAATCACCCACAATGATGGTCGAGTGCGACTTGGTCTGCGCAACGGCTTTGGCTGTCTGCAAGGCTTCTTTCCGGCACGCGACGTCGTTCCCGCCAGAGGGAAAATGCACACCGAGAACCGTTAGTGTGGTGTTGTCGGGAAGCAGGAAACTGCCCTCAACAATGTCCCTTGTATAAACAACATCTCCACTGGACCTACGTCTACAGACTTGGATTGGTTCGAGATTGATCGGGTGGATTATCGGATCTGATTGATCTGCGTGCTTTGGCAGCTTCGATAGGATCGCGATATCAATCCCTCGCTGATCGGGCTTTACGCCATCGCGATTTACTTCGCTGTCTTCGAAGTAGGTCGATGCATATTCAAGCCCCTCGTCGCGAAGTGCATCCTGCAGGGCGCCCAGCGCCGCATCGCTTTCTACTTCTGTGAAAACCAGAATGTCAGGACCATTTTGATGATCGGCGCGGCCGACGACCCTGGCAACGTTTTGGGCGTGCGCTCTAACCGACTGTTCGGTGCGGCCAACAGTTTCTCCTCCACGACCATTGGGGACGTTCGGGTCGTCAATCCAATCGAAGAGATTGCCGACATTGAAAGTCATGACCGTCAACCGCTCCTTGGCGTCGGCTACGCCAGCAATGGCCGTGGAGCTGCACAAGACTGTCAACATGAGAACAACTGTTCGGATAGACATTTGGCTTTCCCCCTAGAAAGAACCGGAGTCTTTTACAACTCGATACTATCTTAAGGGGCAATGTGTGCAAAACAATGACACTCAAGATCATTGGTGATTGCTTGGATCGTTTTGTCGGGCAGGTACAAAGAATTATGGAACGGACTGAGCTCTCATGGTTTCCACAAAGTCATTGAGGTCCTGGCGCGCAAAAAAGGTCCGTCTCCCAATCTTCGTCGTTCGCGGTCCCCTACCCTTGTAGACCAGGTCGCGCAATGCGGGTTGCGACATAGACAGGGCGTCGGCAGCTGCGTCGTAGTCGAACAAAAGCTTCGCAGGTAGATCACTCATGACCGCAGAGTGCCATGGGGCTGAAAGCGGGTTCCTCGCGTGCAAAAACGCCAAAAGAACGGATCTGCAGTTGCTGCAGCGCACAACAAGAAACTGGTGCAGAATACAACCAAAAGTAGTATTATGAAAATATAGACTAAAGTATAGGTTGAAGGATGAAGATCAGGATCAAGGGAGAAATGACACTTTACGAATTGCGGCAGTGCATCTTTGAGCAGCTTCTAGAAGTCGAAGAGCAGTTTGCAATTCGATACTCCCGCGACGCCACTATCTATATCAACCCAACCAATGGCTTTGGGGACCAGGTGTCATGCCGCAATGCGCGCGGCGATGTGGTTTCAACGCTGGTTAGCGAGGGACCTTACCGCTCGGCAGCTGATCAGTATGGGCTTTAGGGGGTGCGCATGAGCAAGCCCTACTACATCGCCATTCCTGAGGCCTGCGACGTTCTCGAAGAGATCGGCGTCAAACTAAGTGAGCGGCAGATCAAGCGTGCCGCAGAGCCGGATGCAAGTGGCAATCGAAAGCTTCCGTTCTTCGTCGACCCCATAGATGGCCGACTGAAGATCGATAAAAACACGCTTATCTCCATCTATCTGCAGCGGCAGGTCGCGGCCGAGAACAGCATGACCCTTTCAATAAATTAGATTGTCCGTACACAGATAATATGATATAGTTACTGTGTGCCTGACATTAGAAAGCGAAAGAACAAAGACGGTAGTCTGACCTATCAAGTGCGTTTCCGGAATCCGGCCACGAAGTCCGGCTACGCTTATAAGACATTCTCCACGCGTAAGCAGGCGCACGCCTTTCACAACGAAACGCAACAGCGCGTATCAATGCATTCGTCCCCTTCCGGCATTCGCACATTCAGCGACGCGGTAGCGCTCTGGCTGCGCACTTGCAAGCGCGAAGGCCTCAATGGTGGAGAGCCTGTCACATCCTATACGCTGTCAAACTACGCCTATCGGGCAGATTTCATTTTGCTGCATGACTGGGGCAAAGAGCTTTGGCAGCTTACGGCGCCTGACATCGCGGCCTTTCGATCTTGGCTCCTGCGCACTGCACCCAGCCGCATAACCGCCCAAAAGGTCATGGTCACTCTCCATTCAGTTCTCAAGGAGATGGCAGTGCGAGGCATCATCCCCACTAACATTGCGGCTGGGATAACCATCCGAACGGATACGCGCTACGACGAGCCCGTTGTCATTCCCAGCAAAGGCGAAATCTTGGCACTACTGGGCGCAGCCGACCGTCTTGCCAACTCACCGAATGGAACAACCGCTCGTGCCTGGCAAAGATACCGGCCCATGCTCTATCTGGCAGCCGATACAGGCATGCGCCCACAGGAGTATTTGGGCTTGCCGAGGCATTGTGTTGTGGATGGCGGGATTCGCGTGGAACAAGCCATCGCGGGCGACGGTCGCAGCATCTCAGTGACCAAAACCAAAGCGGGTCGCCGCATGATTGATGCGAGCGCTAGCACAATCGACATGGTTCAACACTATGTGCGGCTTTACGCACCACAAAGCGAGTACGGATTGGTCTTCCCGACCACCGACGGCAAATGGCAATGTCGGAAAAACTGGCAACGGCGCGGCTTCGATGCTGCATGCCTTGAGGCTGGGTTGGTGCGGCACGTAAAGATCAATGGACGGGATGTAGCCCGGCCGAAGTTTCGACCATATGACTTGCGCCACTTCTTCGCTTCGATGTTGATCGCCAAGAAGCTCGACCTCAAAAAGATTCAGACAATGATGGGTCACGAAAGCATCAAGACGACGCTGGACACATATGGACATCTCCTTGAAGACGCCGACAGCGACCGCCCTCGGTTTGGATTGCTGGATGACCTTGGAGCGCACAGCGATGTGTCATCTTGTGGCGCGGAGCAGACAACCGTCTGAAAAAACACAGACTTATTCTGCTCGACACGCAAGGGGTCACTGGTTCAATCCCAGTACCGCCCACCAGAATAAAATCAATGACTTAGATGTCATTTCAATTTTCATATTCACACAAAAGCGATTGTGGCACGGGTCATAAGTGACCTTCCGCAACCCGCACAAACCTTCAGCACACCGATTAGACACGCCACATCTTGTGGCGCGGTTGTGGCGCGGGGACTTGCTAAGGGAAACGGCCATCGGACCGTATTCCGCTCGCAACAAACCGACAAAAAAAGAATGTTCACGAAGTTAACGATATCTTAAATTTCACTCCGTATACTGATTTTTATGAAATCACACGCCGGGATTGGAAATGAGGATAGCAAAGGTCTTGTGGGCGTCGTGCACACCCGCGCCAAGGCGCTTGAGTCTCATATTCTTGAACACTCGCGAGATGCAGAAGCCGGGGAAACTGTTGCTGGAGGTTATGCCGCGCGCGGAACCGCCAAACCTGAAGACTCCGGGAAAAACGGCTCCAAGCGCAAATCCAATGAAATGATGCAAGCCGTGCTCGACAGCACCGCCGAGATGCAGCGCCAGCTTGAGCGGCTGTATGAACAGCGCGAAGCGCTTTACGACCAACTCTCAGATATTGAATTCAAGATCGACAAGCTGGATCAGACTGTCCAGCGCATGAATGACGGTGACATGCCGGAGATCGGGCCGGATGGAAAATTGGTCGATGCTGAACTTGAAGCCATGATCGCAGCAGAGGAAAAGCGCCTTGGCCGGGCAATCGACCGTTCCGACCCGCAGGCACTTATGGCTATTTTTGCAGCGGAACATCAGCGCTCAATAAACGAACGCGATGAAACACTGGAAGCCATCGACAAAAACGCAGCCAACATTGAGGCCTTACAGAATGGTCGAGGTCTCGACCAACAAGTGGATCGTACTACCGACTTAGACAGAGAAGCCGTACTACGTGAGCTCAAATCCACTGCACAGGATGGAGAGCCCGCTGTTTCGCTAGATGCCGCGCTGGACCAATTCACGCTTTAACGCCCGGCGGCAACTTTTGCATGCATCTGGCGTGTCAGTACGAAGACCGTGCCACGGTTGATAAACGCCTGATAGAAGTCGGCAGGCTTCCCGGAGACCTTGTGTTTCACAACATGCCCAAGCACCACGATGTAAAAAGTGTCCTGCGGCATCAATAGGCCGGGTATCGCTACGGCTGGAATCGCCGCCGTGCCAACGTCACTTTGCCCCATAACACGCGCGGCCACATCTACTGACTGAATGCCTTTGCCGTACAGATAAACGACCGCCTCTTTTTTAGAAATCTCAATCGCTTCGTCCAATGTCACGGGTCGCTCATACCCCGGTGTGGCGCAATCATACCCACGCGGCACGTTGCACCCCGGATCACGGGACTTGCCATCGGCACCAATTGAAATCTGTGGATAAAGCGCGGTCGCAAGCACAAGCACTGTTGTTGCGACTCGACGTGCGCCCCTATGCAAAAGGGGACGCTTATGAACTCACACCAACAATGGAGGAATTATGAAATGTGCAATTGAGAATTTAGCGGTTTTCTGCAAATCTGAGATCAACAGAAAACAAGCGGAGTATCCACATGACCCCGGTTCAAAACGGTCCCCTTTTGATCGTTCGGAGGTTGTGTGATGACGACAGGAAAACCCGCCAATTCTGAGACAGGCAAGCGCATCGGCTATGCCCGTAACTCCACAGACAAACAGACGCTTTACCAGTATACGGATGCGCTCAAGGCGGCAGGATGCGAACTGATATTTGTTGATGAGGCAACATCTGCTGTTGCCAAGAAAAGGCCGGGCCTTGCCAAGGCACGCGATGCGCTGATGCAGGGCGACACCTTTGTCGTTGTCGCGATTGATCGCGCATTCCGCTCCACCATCGAGGGCATCACGTTTCTGGATGAGCTCCACAGTCACGGGATCGCGTTCGAATCTATCTACCAGCAGATCGACACCCGCACGCCGGAAGGCCGGAAGTGGTTCATCGACATGGTCAACAATGCTGAGTATGAGCGCGCTGTAATCTCACGTCGAACAAAGGAAAAGATGGCAGCCGCGAAACGGCGCGGCGTTCACTGCGGAAGGCGTTTTGCTCTGACCAGCGCATGCACCCGGCAAGCCCATACGCTTGTAACCAAGCACGGGCTTTCACTCACGGAAGCGGCACAGCGCAAGCACGTCACACCGCTTACCCTAAGGCGCAGCTTTAAGCGGGAGGGGCTGGAGGTATGAATCTGTCAGACAAAGATGAGCTGATCGAACTTGTTATCGACGCGATGGCCGATCTGGAGGAAGCCGAAGTTACTCTCAGGTCAGCAAATAGTCGGCTTGCCAAGTTGTCATACCTGATTGACCGGGCTGACTAAACTTGTTGATTGGCTAAAACTGAATTTTGTCAGGCCGTGAGATTTAGCTCCAGCAAACACCAGGTCTTTTGATCTGGGCTTAGGGTAACCTTTAGGCTGTCCTCAAGACGCATCACGACCGGCAGCGTGCCAGCTTACAAGTCCGAACCCACTCATATGCACCCGCTGCTTTGAGTACACGAGCGCGAGTTAGCAGACATTTTGATGAAGCCAATCCAAAAATGGTGCCTCCGCGAACTTCAGCACCACTGAACACGTCCCTTACGAAACCAAAAATGCGAACCACAGTCTTTCTTTCTCCATACAGATGGATGCAACGTTGCAGTCCCATCCGCATGCCGTGTCACCTTCCAGCAGGGGCGTTCATCACTCAGCAAATTCATCTGAAGAGTTGACCCGCAACCGCAGGGACACACCATTACTGCTTGTTCCTCGTAGCCATCTTCTTCCACGATGTAGAGAGTCCGCTTTCTAAGCCGCTGGGGAGCCAATTCTTCAACTACTAAGGTCTTAAAGCGCGGAATGAACCAATCGCTTAGTGTCGCCCAAATGCGACGGATGGCGGTACGCAGAAAATTCATGCCTTCCGCCTTTCTGCCAAACCCATTTCGCGCAACAAAGGCTTCATATCGCCAGCGCCAACCCAAGAGCTCAAAATAGAGCAGATGCCCTCTTCGCTGTCGCTAATCAGCTCCATGCTTGCCAGACTGAATGTGACAGCGGCATGAGTGCAATTTGCATCCTCTCTGTAAGGATGAAGCCGCGCCAGGAACTCATTTACCGCCAACGCAGAACCGAGCATGTTGACACTAATAACAGCAGGTCGACTTCCTTGAACGCCCTTGATGTAGCCGTCCTTTACCTGTCGCTGATGGGCTGTCGGATCGTTCCTGGCCAAGCCCGCCGCAGCAACACCTTGCATCGTGAAAAGACCACGACTCATGAGGCTTGAGCGTCCCGGCCGGATGTAGTTGACAGTTCCGCACACCTCCCGAACTCGCCCTCGGTTTTCACCTTTCGGATCAGCAATCAAGCGAATACCTAAGTCGAAGTATGGAATGTTGTAGAAAGTCGAGATCGCATTCAGTAAGTACCGTCCATCAATTGAGTCTACGCACCCAAACAAGACATCGCATTGGGCGATAGCTCGCACAACATCGGGATCCCACAAGTTTTTGTTGATCGAGACAACTTTGGTTCCTAAGCCCATGCGCATTACTGAGTCGGCAATTACATCGACTTTGGCGCGCCCTTCTTTCGCGTCTTGAATCGTCGAGTTTAAAATGCGGTTGATGTTACGATCTTCCGTTGTGTCGTCATCAACCATGACTACCTCGCCAGCACCAAGCCGAACCAGTTGTTCAATCGTTGGGCTGCCAGTACCAGAAGCGCCTACCACTCCAATGGATAGCCGCTGCAGGCGTTCGATAGTGCCTTCGTCAAATGCCTGAGCATGCGAGGCAACGAAGCTTGGCGCCTCGTACCCTTCAGCGTCGGCGTACCAGAAGTGCAGTTCGTCACCTGCCACACTAATGCACTCGATCTGTTCAACAGCTCCATCTCGCAGAACTCGCCCGAACATTTGACCGCCTGGAAGCATCACAACGCTTCCATGTGGCAGGTCGGCTTCCACCCAGCCTCGGATCATAGGCAGAATGCGATCATCGCTTTCGTCATCTGTTTCTGAGAATTTCGCGTACCCATTTGGGTGGCTGTGAATTTTGACCACTGACAATTTTTCTGTCGCCGCGCGCTCCAGAATATCGTCAACGTAATCTGGTGACCACGTCACCATTTGGGTCGTTCGTTTGGTACAATACTCATAGGGAATTTCATGTATCTCACGAACCGATAGTCGATACCGCCTGTCACCATCCCGTTGGCCGCAAAGAAGAATTGCTATTGCTTCTTTGCCATCAGGTGGAAAGAGGAAGTTCCTCAGATGTGCGTGCTGGTCGCCGGATAAACCGAGTGTCACCTTTGCGGGCATTTTTCAAACTCCCGCGCAAACCAATCCTCAATCAGGAAGACATGAGAGGAAATCCCGTCTTCGCCGGGCCGCCAGGGGTTTTGCGCGGTCCGATGCCGAGACCAACGCTGATAGGTCTTGCCGGCAATATTCTGGTGCGCATTGGTGGCTCCGATCGCCTGTCTATCCCGTCGAGCCAGCGGTGGATCGACGTACACCATGTCCAAGGGGGTGTTTGGATATCCCGTCTCAAGCCGGATCGCGATCGTCACCGTCCCATGGTTGTAACCTTCATGCTGTGAGGGAAAATTGTGGATTAGTACCCACTGCGAACCATCAGTTATCGTCTCCCATGGCAGATTGTATTCGTTGAGAAACTTTTCGTCCTCGGGCAGAAGATCGAAATCGCGACGAGCTTCCATTGATTAGCCCTCCGTCTGGTCGCGAGGAAGCGCTTTGAACTTCTCTACACCACGCTTCCGAAGGTCGACGACCTCATCCAATCCAACTTTCTCTGGTTTTTCACCGGGCCGTTTGACGCGGAGCGTGTATTCCTCCGCTGGCAGAAGCCCGCCCAAGGTCAGGACCTCGCGCCCCGTCGGTTTGGGGTCGTGGATCACGTATGATTCGCCATTGATCCTCATGCGATACCCTTTCGCAAGCGGAGGGCGTTCTCCGCGCTTCGCAAACTCTTCAAGGTCGATGATGTCGTCCAACACGATCTCTTCGCCCGGGTCGCGCGATTCAAGCTCAGCACTCTCTTTCATTGTTTTCTCCAAAAGGTGTTTGTCTTTTGGCCAATCCAGAAGACACACCCAACCTAACAAAGCACGCTTGATATATCAAGCAAATTCTATGCATGCTTGACGTATCAAGCGCATGAGTGCTAGATTCATCATAAATAACAGTGACTTAAAGGAGGATCACCATGTCCAATACAGGCGAAGAAGACGCCCTAAGCAACAACACGGCGCTTACCGGTGGGCCGCTCGGCAAATACTTATCATCTATCCGAAAAGACAGAGGTTTGAGTTTGAGAGCTGTTGAAAATAAAACGAGTAAGCAAGTCTCGAATGCCTACTTGAGCCAAATTGAGAATGGTAAAATACAGCAACCATCTCCAAATATTTTGCATGCTCTTTCCGATGTGTATAAAATTAGCTTTGAGAGCCTAATGGAAAAAGCAGGATACGTGACCGCGGCTGACCAGCGTGAAACAAAAGAACGTCACGGACGAGTGGCTACTTTCGCCGAGCATAATTTGACCCATGAGGAAGAGGTTGAATTAATGCAGTATCTGGAATTTATTCGAAGCAGAAATCCGGGCTCTTGACCAAACCTGACGATAGTAGCCTTGATCCTGCAGACCTCCGTATCGTGGAGGAGCGAGCAAAGGGTCTTCTAGACCGCGCAGATGCTTGGGATCGCTTTCCTATACCGATGGACGATTTGCTGATTGCTGCAAATGTGAAAGTTGCTCCGCATAGTGCTTTCGACCCGGCAAACCTCGTTGCATATCTTGCGGGCAAGGCAGCCTCCGCTCGGGAAAACATCAAATCAGCAATTTCCAAAGTCTTGGGACTCTACGATGCAGATGAAAATTTGATCCACGTAGACGACAGCGTCGTTGCTTCGAGACAAACATTTCTCAAGCTTCATGAGACTGGCCACCATGAGATGCCAACTCACAAGAAGCTGTTTCGCTTCTTTCAAGACTGCGAGAAAACTCTGGCGCCGGAAATTGCAGATCAGTTCGAGCGAGAAGCAAACAACTTTGCCCGCTTCACCTTGTTCAAGGGCGATACATATCGGCAACTAGCCGCTGATAGCGCGTTCGAAATTAAGACACCAATCAAATTGGCAAAGAAATTTGGTGCATCCATCTATGCGTCTACTCGAGAGTTCGCGCGTACCAACTCGCGTGCATGCTCGGTCTACGTTCTGGAGAGAGTAGAACTTGTAGAAGGAGACGGCTTTCGAGCAACTGTCCGCCGGATCGAAACCTCGCCGAAATTTCGCGAGCAATTTGGGATTCCAACAGATACGACGATCACGCCGGACCACGAACTAGGTCGCGTAATCCCAATCGGGCGAAAAATGACCCGCCCGACAACGCTAGCGATAACGGATAAAAACGGCATTGCGCACGAATGCATCGCTGAGGCATTTGATACCACCTACAACGTGATAATTCTTCTCTACCCGGTAGCTGCATTGACGCGTACTACCATCATTATGCCGCCAGTCTCCAGATGAGCAGTTTTACTGATTGGCGAGTTGCTCCCTGACCACTGCTGCACCGAACATTTTCACTTAGTGCCTTTCCCTCAGCAGACTTATGCGAAATAGACGGTCTGCCGAGGGTCGGCGCTAAAGCGCCTGTGCATAACCAGGTGGGCCCATTCCCGCTTGTATGCATAGTGAATAGGGCTGAAATATACGCCATTTCGTATATTTATCTTTTATACGCTAAATTATATATTGATAGTTTATACAGATTAGCGTATACTAAGGCGAGGAGTTAAAATGGACCATCTCGCCCGGACACCGCTACAAATCGGCACCCTTATTCGCCGCGTCCGCAAAAAGCACGGTTGGAACCAAGGTGAGCTGGCTGACAAGGCCGGGCTACGGCAGGCGACGGTTTCCCTTATCGAAACCGGCCACGGTGCCGCCAAGCTCGACACGCTCTTACGGGTACTCGCGGCACTAGACCTCGAGCTCAAGATATCAGCCAGGCGCAAGAGCAGCCCCGCAGATATCGAGGAGCTGCTGTAATGCCGCGCCACCGCCAACACCCGCCCTTGCGCGTGCTCCTGAACAATCAGCTGGTCGGCCACCTGACCAAAGAAGCAAACGGAGCCGTTGCGTTCCAATACGACGAGGGCTGGCTAGCCGCAGACAAAGCACTTCCGGTCTCGCTGTCACTGCCACTTCGTGAAGATGCCTATCGTGGGTCAGCGGTCATCGCGGTGTTCGACAATCTTTTGCCGGATCTGGATGCATTGCGCAGCCGCGTCGCCGACAAAGTGGGCGCTGCTGGAACGGATGCTTACAGTCTCCTTAGTGCCATTGGGCAAGACTGCGTCGGCGCGTTGCAGTTCGTCGCCGGTGATGATGAGCCCAATCAGACAGGCACCATTGTCGGAGAAGAAATAGACGATCTTGCTATCGAGCGGGTGCTGAAGGGGTTGGTGCAAGCACCGCTGGGATTAAGTAGGGATGATCCGTTTCGGATTTCAGTTGCCGGCGCACAGGAAAAAACAGCACTGCTTCGCTATAACGGACAATGGCTTAAGCCGCACGGTACGACGCCAACGACACATATCTTCAAAACTCAGATTGGCGCGTTGCCAAACGGGATCGATCTGTCCAACAGCGTCGAGAACGAATTCTATTGCCTGAAGCTTGCCGCCCTATGTGGGCTTGCAGTTGCACACGCAGACATAGAAACATTTGGCGACACAAAAGCGCTTGTCATCGAACGGTTTGACCGGAAATGGCGCGCGGATGGCACCTTGTTTCGCTTGCCCCAAGAGGATTTCTGCCAAGCGCTTTCGGTGCCTCCCACCCGCAAATATCAAAGCGACGGCGGGCCATCCCTAAAAGACATTCTCACCCTGCTAAAAGGTGCTGATGACCCACAAGCTGACCAGATGACAGTGCTCAAAGCGCAAATTCTGTTTTGGCTTATCAGTGCCACTGATGGCCATGCCAAGAACTTCAGCGTATTTCTGGGGCCTGACGGGACATATCGCCTAACGCCGCTATACGACATCCTGACAGCCCAGCCGAGCCTTGCGGCCGGACAGATTGAGCGAAAGCAGATGAAGCTTGCCATGTCGGCGGGGACCAATAATCACTACCGCATCGACGAAATCCATGGACGGCACTTCTTGCAAATGGCTGACAAGGTCGGGCTTTCAAAAACGCTCGTGCATGACGCTCTAGCCCAAATGCACGACGCTGTCGGTGTCGCAATTGAAAGGATCGAAGGCGAGTTGCCGCCACATTTTCCAGAAGAGGTCCATGTTGCCGTTTCGGCGGCAGTGAAGGACCGATTGCAAAGCCTGTAAATTTGATTGTCTGAAGCTATTCGGATTTAACCAAACCGCGCATTGAGCCGCAGCGGTTACACAAACCAGGCATCACGCGACCAACTCTAAAGAAATGTCAGGACTTTGGCGGCAGGTAAATGGGTTTCTGACTTTGAAAGCGCCAGGATCTAGCGTTTTCGCTTTGGCGCCCGTCAAGTGTCGAATCGATGGTTTGGGCCGCACATAAGGAGACAAGCACAGCTTTTGCGTCGCTGGGCATTCTAACCTCGACGGACTGGCCGGTCTCATCTTTCCAGAGCCCAATGCTGTTGGACGGTTCGTACCGGGCATTGTCGTTGACCCGTTTGATTAAGCCGAGCGAGGTTAACGTTAGGACTGAGGTGCCCGGATCATCTGCGAGCGTGCTTGCATAACGAGATGACCATCGGGTCGGCAGTTGGGCTCCATCCATTAGCAAAGCGAACAGGAGGTTTGGGGCGACAGAGCGCATAACGTCGTGGACTGGCTCGCTGCGCGCCAAGTCTTCGCAAACCAGCGTAGAAAACACAGAGTCTTTACGGAACTGGAAGAAGTTCAGTTCACGTTGACCTATCTGATGCGATTCCCACCAATTGCGCGCGGGATTCAACGTGGCCGAAAGCGCGTACTCCGCGATCTGTCGTTCGTCGAGCTTCCAGCGATGATGCTTCTTTTGACTTGTTATCCGACTAACTTCATTTTGGTCAGCCTCACCTGAAGCTTCAGCGCCAACCGCCTGCGTGTTTTCCTCCCAGATGGCAGTCATCACACAATTGCAGCTTTCGCCCTCGCAGTTTGAACTGCTTCCCGAGATCACAAACTCAATATTTTCTTCAGCCTCCTTCACTGCCGAACACAATTGTCTAAACCGTGTGTAGCTTAAGGCTAGTTCGGGAAAGATAACCGCATTGATTGTTCTGACATCATGCTGTGCCTGCTTAATGAGTGCCTTGATGTTAAGTTGTAGTGCGTCCCAATCATCTTCTAGCCAAGGTTGCGCAAGTTCGAAGTTTGCATCGCTGGTTCGGACTGTCGTTGGCGATTGCCCGTGTCCCGTGCCGTTTGCTCGTTCCGAGAAATCCGCAGCATTAAGCTCGTATGGAATCGGCACAAGTAGAATGTCTAATCCTTCATCATTCTCAGCTTTGGGCTGACCGGAGAGCTGGTTCCAGCTGCATCTGGCACCACCAATCGGTCCGGTTATGGCCAGGTTTTTCGAGAGGTTTCTCAGTGTACAGCCGACTTGGGACACCCGCCCTTTTGGTTGCACACAGACTATTCCAGGGTCAGCGGCGGCGGCGTAGGTGGCCATGTACTTCTTGCGATGAAGGAGAATATCAGTGTCGCCTACCTGTTCGGCTTCCTGCCGAACTTCTGCCCAACGCTGTCTTATGAGGTCATGATGCGTTGACAGGCTTTCTTCACCGACAGGCTGGACATGTCCGATCTGCTCACTGGCTTCATCTGCGATGATCAGCAGTTTGATTGCAGCACGCCACCAATCTGGGCATGACTTCGTTGCATCGTGATGGGGTCTAAGCGGCTCATAGAATGCGGCTCTGATTGGCGAGTCAAAATGTTCAATCAAGACGTCCCAGAGTTCGACAACGAGTCTCGGCAGGCGATCACTTCCATCTGCACTTGTTCCGTCCAGCCACTCTTTACCTGCACGGGCGCAGGCATCTCTTTCCTCTCTTGAGAGAATGATCTTGGGAGTTTGGTCGGGCCCTATCTCAGGCGTCGCATCCGGATCAGGCTCGAAGAATCCGAGCAGACCGCTTGCCTGAATTAGATGACCGCAGAATGCGAAGAGGTCGTAAGGAATAACCGGAGCGCCATAGCGAACAAGGTCCGGCCTTGTTCCCATCTGCTTGTCCTTTATTAGGTCCTCCAAAAAGAATGTTCCTTCTGGAAAGACAATCTCAACAAGCTTTCGGATTGTCAGCCCGCGGCTTCTAGGTCCGTCTTCAGATTTCACAAGTCATACCGATTATTTGATTGGCCGTCGAAGTAGGGATAAGGCATATATCAAGCATTGCAACCCGCAACAACCAGCACCCGGCCTTTACACTTCGTTAGGAGACAATTCCTATTCTATCGGGAAAGCTCCCCACAAGATATTCACAAGTATTTTGTGTTATTTGTTGCTCAGAAGCCACATTTCTGCTGAATTGGGTAGGCAACTAGGGTTGCGGCGGCTTGTTGCGGCGCCAAAATTGATGCTAATTGGCCACTAGCGTTGTTGTTGGTCAAATCGCTTGCTGGCCGTATTCGATGGCAAGGGGCAAGTAAGAGAGAACGAAGAACACGAATGACAGAACTAATTTCAAAATATGCTGTCGCGGCACTATCTGAAAACGGCGACAAAGATATTGAGGCAGTGAAAGCTCGGCTCGCCAAAAAAGTGCAGGCCCAATTAACCGCAAACTTGCAGCGCGGGAAAAGCAACTCAGCACGAGCTGCTTCGACATTGTCCGAAGCTCAGATTCGCCGAATTGCAAAACAGACTGCTGAGAAAATTTTTGTGTCTCATGAATAGACACTCTGCATACTGAGCAAAATGCGCGACCATTGGCGAATGGTACTACCGATCGTTCGTTTAGAGCTGTGCCGCTTTTAGAACGCGAAGATATCACAAGTTAGCCAGCGCATCCGCCAGGTAGTCGCCACTTATCTTTGTGTAGCGTTGCACAGACTTGGGGTCGCGATGTCCTGATTGTGCCATCACCTGCATCATCGACCAGTTGGCTTCGAACAAACTCGAAATTCTCTCATGCCGCGTATCGTGGAACCTGAAATGCTCCACATCCGCGTTCCTGCGCGCCCGGTTGAACGCCAGTCGCAATGCATTGGGCGTGATGGGAAAGACCCGATCATCGGTTCGCGGCAGCGCCTCAAGAATGTCCGCCGCACGCGGCGTTAGCCCGATCTCATGATCGATAATGCGATCAGGTGACCGGCTATTCTTGATGGCACGCAGCAAAGCCGTATTTCGACGTAAATTCACATCTACCCATTCAAGCCGCAGAATGTTCCCACGCCTGGCACCCGTCTCGAAGGCAAACTCGACAATCGGGCCCAGCAGATCGTTGCGAGCTGCGTAGCATGCCTCCAACAGCCGTTCGCGTTCTTCCAAACTCAAACGGACGTCGCGTTCGTCATTCACGGCAGGCCGCTTCACGTCTTCTGAGTTCACCGGGTTGATGATCAATCCCAACTGACGTTTCCGAAAATCGATCACACGTTTCAACGTGGTCAGGTTGCGTTTTACGGTGCCTGGTTTTTGTGGTCGCCCAACACTCCGGCTCCCCTCGCGCAAACATCTGTCGCGGTACTCTTCGAAATGGTCAGGTGTGAGATTGATGACGGCGTACGCACACAGGTCTTTTTCATCGCGTTGGAAAGCCCGCAGCCTGCACGTCTCCGACACACGGCTGTATTCACTTGGCCGGTACGCGGTCACCTGCTCGATGTACAAATCGATCAGTTCACGGAACGTTGTTTGCCGCGCAGCAGTCTGATCAACAAAGACGCCCCGATCCATATGGGCTTCGGTCTGCCGTGCCCACATTTCGGCTTCTTTGCGCGTTTTGAAGGTTCCGCTTTGGTGCGGCCAGCCCATGCGACGCACGAGCGCCTGCCACTGGCCGCGTGATTTCTGGCGAATTGTTGCCACGTCTCAACCACCTTGGATTTGCCCAACTGTGCCAGAATTGTGCCCTGAGGCGTTTCTGCGATTCCTCGCAGAGAGAG
>Ga0256829_1000674_pt1 | contig 32434 bp, 34 predicted proteins | sample 131447metaG_FD_185979 | JGI IMG/M metagenome (GOLD analysis project Ga0256829, IMG submission 185979) | Hydrothermal vent microbial communities from Lau Basin, Pacific Ocean - 131-447 | ecosystem: Environmental > Aquatic > Marine > Hydrothermal vents | place: Pacific Ocean: Lau Basin | collected... | reverse complement strand
CAGCCCCGCGTCGGTCAGAATAGAGAAGAGTTCCTCTTTAAGCATTAAAAATGTGAAAACTAATGTTTATTTAAACTAATCTATCTTCTCTTCGATTGATGCCATTCTTCAGAAGTGCAGACGATTGGAAAAACCCGCATTCCATGGTGGATCGTTTTCACATCAATGAAGAGGTGTTTATGGTTTCCATGCCAAAAAGGTTGGCTGAAGCACCAGAGTGTTCACTTTTGGCAAAATCTTCTATAGCCCTTCAGAAATTTTGATTCATATTTCTTTTCCCCTTCTCATCTGCGCTGTTCGCTGATCTGGTATCGATGAAGTACCTCTACATGCAAGCCTGAGTGCATAGGGGTAAATTTTTATCTTAAAAAGATATAGCTATTTTAATGGACTTCGTTAAGAACAGAGTTATGCAATTTCCACGTGACGTATATGTCGGGCACGAAGTCCTGCATAACCTGATTCCAATCGCTAAGAACTATACAAAGAACAGAAAGATATCCATCATAACGGGGCACAATAGCTATAGTATCATCGGTAAACAGATAGCCGAGTTATTGTCGCAGGAAAATTTTGAGGTTGAGGTACTCATTACGGGCGATGCCACAGAGTTAAACGTCAGAGAGGCTATAGATTTCATAAAAGGTAAAAGATCAGGTCTTGTTATTGGTATCGGTGGAGGCTCCAAGATAGATATAGCAAAGATTGTTTCTAAGGCTCTGAAGATACCTCACATAAGTTTTCCAACCATCCCAAGTCACGATGGAATAGCCAGTCCGAGAGCAACCATAAAGAGAGAAGGTGGTTACGTCTCTGAACAGGCAGTTATGCCGATAGCCATTATTGCTGATACCTCCATAATGGTTAAGGCACCTTTCAGATACCTTGCATCGGGTGCTGCTGACGTTATTTCCAACATTACTGCTGTTTTGGACTGGAAACTGGCAGCAAGAGTCGTCGGAGAAGAATACAGCAGCAGCGCAGCAACACTGTCTGAATATGCTTCCACTGAACTTATAGAAAAAGCACATCTTATTCAGCCCGGTATAGAGGAGGCCGTATGGCTTGTCGTGAAGCAGATTCTTGCATCCGGTACAGCCATGGCGATAGCATCCTCTTCGAGACCTGCAAGCGGTAGTGAGCATCTTTTTGCTCATTCTCTGGAAAAACACGGCAGCGGTGATGCAATGCATGGTGAGCAGTGTGCGATGGGCTCTGTTGTTTCACTCTACATGCACGGTGGCGACTGGCAGAAGCTAGTCAGGACATATTCTAAGTTTGGTCTTTCCATAAGAGCGGAGGATTATGGCATCAGTGCCAGCGACGCCGTAGAGGCGTTGAGAACCGCTCACTCTATCAGACCAGACAGGTACACAATTTTTGGAACCGTGGATCTCAGTGAAGGGGCTGCACGGAGATCACTGGAAATAACAGGAATAATATAATCCTGTTCACAGGGAGAGGCAAAATATGGCAAAGATCACGCTGGTGGGCGAAAAGTTAGCTGAAGAAGGAAATGAGTTTGTGTTTATAGGACCGCTTCCTGAATGTTCTGAATGTAGAATAAAGAACGTGTGTTTTAACCTTGAACCGGGTAGAAGCTACAGGATCACATCTCTGAGGGAAAAGACCAATAAATGCTCCATTTTCGAGGGCAACAAGGTGCGAGCCGTGGAGATTGAGAAGATCGGCGATTTTTTCATTCTGGAGCAGAGCATCAAGCTTCAGGAGGGCGCGACTCTGGAGATAAACTCAAGAAAATGCGATCATATTTCCTGCGAAAACATAGAAGCATGCAACAATATGTGGAGAAAGAATGTGAGGAAAATAAAGATTGAATCCATAGTAGAAAAGGTTGACTGCCCAAAGGGATACAGCCTCAGCAAAGTTAAGGCAGAGATACTGTGATGGGAATGCATTCTGGTCACGTATCCGTAGGGCTCGTTGGAAAACCCAATGTGGGAAAGTCCACTCTCTTCTCAGCTCTGTGTTCCACAGCAGCCGATATAGGGGATTATCCTTTCACCACCATCAAACCTAATGTTGGTGTTTCATACATATCGGTGGAATGTCCGCACACCATCATAGGTGAACCCTGTAATCCACGTGCTGGTATGTGTCTCAATGGAAAACGGTTGATTCCCGTGGAGATCATAGATATTCCCGGGCTTATAAGGGGTGCCAGCAGAGGAAAAGGGATGGGCAATGAATTTCTTGAAAACATAAAGGAATCAGATGCCATCATTCTGATTTACGATGCCTCAGGCAGCACCGATCTTGATGGTAACTCGGTGGATGTGGCGTCTACCGATCCTGAGGAGGAGATCTCCATGGTCAGGGGAGAACTTGTGGCGTGGGCTGAGAATAAAATTATGGATGGCTGGGATCGGTTTTCAAAGAGAGCCGATCTGATGGGTGAGCCTTATGATCGTACTCTCCTGAAAAAAGTATCTTCGGCAGGTCTTAACCTAGCGGATGTTAGAAAAATTATCTCAGCTCATCATTTACCAGATAAGTTTGAGAAATTTTCTCCAGATGTTATCCACAAGATAGCAGAGTCATTCTACACTGTTGTGAAGAAAATGGTAAGTGTAGGCAATAGGGCTGACCTTCTTGAGGAAAAGGACAGAAGAAATCTTCTTCTGAGAATGCCGGAGACAAGGTTGATTTCCGCCGAGTACGAGCTGGCCATCACCAAAGCTATTTCTGCCGGCTTCTTAAAAACCAGAGATCCACCTTACAATCCTGTGAAGGCTGTCACGGAGAAACAAAAAATGGCTTTCAGAAAGCTAGAGGCTTTTTTCAGATCACCCTCTGTAACAAGGCTTGATTCTCTTTTGACGGACATAATCAAAAAGGATATGGATATGATTGTCGTCTATCCGGTATATGATGAGAACCACTGGACGGATAAGGACGGCAATATTCTTCCTGACGCGTACATCGTGAAGAAAGGCACCACAGCTTTGGATCTTGCCTACATGGTGCACACCGACCTCGGAAAAGGATTCATAAGAGCAATTGATGGCAGGACAAAAAGAGTGATAGGACAGGATCATGTCCTGTCAGATGGGGATGTGATCAGAATAGTTTCTCACACATAGGCCACTATTGTTTGATGCGAGGAAACTGATCGGAACATTATCCACTATTTGTCCTGTGAAACATCTTTTGATTGTATTTTTATTCCTACTTGCGGCTACAGGGGAAAAGAAATGGTCGGAAGAAATTTTTGGGTTACCACAGTTCATCGTTTGGCAGGAGGCAGACATTTTCCAAGAAGATCGCCTTTAATATAGCAAAACAAGAATTCAACAATCTGTTTTGATGGGTTATACACGGCAACCTGAATTTCAGATCGGCCTTCTCTCCCAGTTCATGAGGTACGAAATGCACTGGGTTTTTCTTAATCGTTCCTGTAAAGATATGGAGAACTTAGGAAAACCATATCATCAGTATAATTATGATATGTGTAGTAATATGACCGTACGATCTTGATATATGGGCTGGCCATCTCACGTACCTTCAAGTAAATATTTGAAGCATCCCAGAACCTTTCTTGTCCTAACAAGGCTGCCATTTTATATGAGATGATGGGGGACGCCTCCTATCTCAGAGATCATAATAGAGGGTAACAGCGGTACACCTTTTGTTCCGAAAATGGTGAAACCATACCCTCTCCAGGATGTAACATGAAAGAATTGATCTCACAGGATCAGGATGACGATAACAGAAAGGTCGAAGACCTGCTGATCCATTTGATACCTTAGCTATCTTAGGGAAAGGCCACCTTTGAAATTTAAAGAAGATACTGAAAATTATAAGGTGCGAGAGTGTGGATGAATAGACGTAATAGATGCGGAGGGCCGGATTCGAACCGACGAACCCCTGTGGGAATGGACCCTAAATCCATCGCCTTTGACCAGACTCGACAACCTCCGCATACAATCTCGAATAGTACGGTCGTATATGAATTTGCCAAGGTTAAGGGGAGAAAAGATTTCTCACCCAGTAATCTTGAACTTCTCGAAGCGATTAAAATATATTCTTTTTTATCCAGTAGATATTAATAATCTTCTGTAATCACATACGTAGAATGCCAGAAAAATATGAACCCTCGGGTCTTTATTCAGGCAAAGAACTGAAAAAATGGGAGTCAGATGTCTGGAAATTCTTCAAACTCTGGGGCCCACTGTTTCTTGTTTCCGGTGTTGCAGGGGGTTTGGGAGCGGTTCTCTTCAGGATGTTGATAATTTTAAACCACGAGTTCTTTTTTGGCTTCTTGTATGGTCACGGAGTCCCCATGATCTTCATCCCGGTGCTAGGTGGTATTATTGTGGGCCCTATTATATATAAATATGCATCTGAGGCATGGGGACACGGGGTTCCTGAAGTTATGGAAGCCCTGAGAACCTACGGGGGCAAGATAAGAAGCCGGGTGGCGTTCGTTAAGATTCTGGCATCATCTGTCACAATTGGATCCGGTGGAAGTGCGGGGAGAGAGGGTCCCATTGCTCAGATTGGAGCATCTGTTTCTTCTATTATAGGCCAGCTCTTCCATCTGGATGAGAGGGCTCTGAAGCTGATGGTAATAGCAGGAGCTTCAGCTGGTATAAGTGGAACATTTAAGGCGCCAATTGGTGGTGCCCTATTTGGTCTTGAGGTACTTTACAAAGAGGTCAGGACAACCGATCTTGTAGTCATGGCACTTTCCTCACTTATAGGTTACATAGTCTCAGTTGCGTTGCTGGGGCCCGCTCCGATCTTCATAGCGAAAAACGTTGCATTCAGAGACACAGATATGCCTTTCTATCTGCTTCTTGGGATAATCGGGGGTTTTGCAGCATATCTGTGGACAAGATCACTCTACGGTGTTGAGGATCTTTTCGCCAAGAAAAACTTACAGAGAAAGTGGTTCAGTCCTTTCCTTGGAGCTTGGGTTGTTGGTGCCATAGGCATGTTCTTCCCGGTAACACTGGGACTTGGTTATTCATACATGAACACGCTCTTCGCAGGCACACCATTCGAAGGAAACCCCGTCTGGGTTGAAGGTCTAGGTTTGGGTGGGTTGTTTGTTATTCTGTTTTTTGCTAAACTGGGTACCTCATCATTCACCATAGGGTCGGGTGGATCAGGAGGGATCTTCTCACCCTCTCTTTTCATGGGAGCCATGCTCGGTGGTCTCTTTGGCCTTTTTATGAACTGGGCGTTTCCATCCATCTCACCCGGATACTATTCGTTTGCACTGGTGGGTATGGCAGTGATCTTTGCTGGTGCTGCGAAGGCCCCCCTCATGTCAACGATCATAGTGGCAGAAATGTCAAGGAACTTCACGCTCTTGCCTGGCCTTTTCATTGCCTCTGTGGCTGCATACCTTGTTAGCGGCCCAGGATCCATTTATCTGTTCAAGGTTATGAGGACGGTAGGGCAGGATATACCTGATAAGTATCTTGGTGTTCCTCAGCCGCCTGCGCTCGCTCTTCTTGCTTACAAGGCAGTCAAATCTTCACACGGAAAAATGAGGGATAGGCGGACCAGGGGGAAGGGAAAACACTGACTCTGCTCATACTGCGGGCATTCCCATGCGTGAGCGCCTTTGTAGCGCTTTAATTTTTTGTTTAAGCGCAATTTGATTCGATTATGATCGGCTTACGCAAATGATGGTTTTCATTGCCAGATCTCGCATCCACTTTTCGATGTTTTTATCCGGTCAGCAATGATGAGCGATGCTCGACCCAAAGTGAAAAATCAAATAGAAATATATATGCTTCTAGATTATTGTAAATTGTGAACTCAGAAAATCTAACCCTTAACCAGCTAATGATACTTTCTACCCTCCTGGATGGTGAGCACAGCATAGGTAGGATCGCCGAGAGTCTTAGAATGACAAGGCAGGGAGTGGTTTACCATCTCAGACAGCTGAGAGCATCAGGCTATCTTAATGATGAGGACAAGATAACACCGCTGGGTTTTGAGGCAATGAGGAAGGGTTTACTGGATTTGAGAAGCAGGCTTACCACAAGTCTTGAGAGAATCGATAGACAGACCAGTTGGGAGGCCATTTCAAGTGGTAATGTGAGGGGTGGCGATACCGTTTATCTTTTTATGGATAATGGCTACCTCCACGCCTCTAGAGATCAGAAATCCTCTGCAAAGGGAATCGCTCAAAGTGATGCCAGTGATGGGGATTTTGTTTCAGTTACAGGTGTAACCGGCATAGTCAGCATGGAAATCGGAAAGATCCGTTTTTACGTCATCACCGATGAAGGGTGGTATTCTTACGAGGAGCTTCCTCAGGAAACATCTGAGCTGACTGGAGTTCTCGGGGAAAAAGCCCTTCTCTTCTGCAGAAAAAGAGGGCTAAGGGTGGATATTGAGTATGCAACCGTAGAGGCATCCTTTGATGCGTGTATCAGGGGAATCTCCTGTCGTGTTTTTGTTTCGGATCAGAGGCTCAGGTATCACCTTGCTGCTCTTTCCGAACTGTCCAGAAAATATCCACAGGTAGATTTTTCCTTCATTTATGTGTGATACTTATTACTATATTTTTGCACAGATAATAAGTGATAAAATTTCAACAAACTCGTATTATCCAATATTATATCAATCGATGCATTAAAAAAGATATGGTCATCTTAAAAAATATTTAAATAACATTCTAGTATGCAGTGCTTCGTTAATAAAATCAAGGAGGGATAAAATATGGAGGATGATGAGGATGGTAGTAGGGGTCCAGATCATAGCAGATCTTTACGGTATAGATCCGGAGATGATTTCGAAAACGGACAGAGTCTATGGTATTATAGAGGATGCGGTTAGGGCGGGAATGCTCACCAAAATTTCCTCGGATTACTATCAGTTTCAGCCAAGAGGTGTGAGTGGAATAGTTTTGCTGGCCGAATCTCACCTAGCATTCCATACGTGGCCAGAGCATGGTCTTGTTACGCTTGATATATACACGTGTGGAGATCCGAAGGGGGCTGATCTATCTTTCGAGTACATCATCGAGAAGATGCGTCCCACCAACGTTGAATTTAAGAAAATTACGAGGGGGAATCTCATAACAGAGGAGGTTCGTGTCACACCACCCGAGAATATGATTCTGCAATGAAAAAGTATAAGAGGGGCCGTCTTCGGTATCCTTTAATTTTTATTTTGATAGGTTTTAATGCCTTTTTCTCTATACACAGTGTCATTTTAAACCTAATAGCGTTCATATTCTCTGTTTCTTTTGCGGTTTTCGGCCTCTACTATGGGAGCGAAGCTTTTGTCAGCCAGATGGAAACTGTTGGGAAAAGGTATGGTTTGAGTGGTAAGACTGTAGGAGTTCTCCTGGTGGGCATGGGTTCTGTTTTCGACGAGATATTTGTAACCGTACTATCCGCATCGAGTAATCTCTCAACTTTGGGATTCGGCAATATACAGGGATCCATTATTGTAACACTCCTGCCGTTCCTGTTCATTTTGCCCTTCATATTGAAGGAATCCCCCCGACCCTTTTTTCCAGACGGACTTTTCTTAATGTGTTCTGCAGGGGCTGTATTTTTTGTGTCGTTGCTTCCTGGAGTGATACCTTCCTACGTTGCGGTTGTATTCTTCATGGTCTTTGGAGGATACATCGCTCTATCTCGCAGGAGAAGGGTAGCTATTGAGTTGGAACCGGACGATTCTGTGCAGCTTAATCCGCTGCTGATAGTGCTCTCTATAGTGCTGCTCTATTTCTCATCTGAGAACATTGTATTATACACAGGTACATTCAGCAACTATCTTGGGATACCCCTCTTCGTTTCAGGTTTTATAATAGTGGGTGTTGCCGGTTCGCTTCCGGAGATCTTCATGGCCTCGATCACACTGATCAGAAAGAGGTCAGACATGACAGTTGGGGTTATTGTGAGCAGCACCATCTACAAGCTCACTCTCGTGACGGGGATCTTAACATCCTTTGGGAGCCTTGAAATGCACGCGGATATATGGAGCGTGTACGTGGTTCTTGTTCTCTCCCTCACTTTTCTTCTGTACACAGCATTTCAAGAGAGGAAAATAGCTTCAGCAATATCCTATGTTGGTGGTGCTGCCGCCATAATTCTGATCTGGCACTTCATCTAAACACCGGTTCCCCAGAATATGTTTTCTTTCCTCTTGATTCTTATTATCTCATCCAGCGTTTCCATTATTTCGGGTCCCATATCAGAGTTCCTTATGGATGGCACCGCAGACTCTGGTATATCAACATAGAGAAACTCTCCGGGAGATATCTGTCGGTTCAGGGTCACCCCTTCTATCGCTGCGGCAACCTCGCCGGGAGCATCAAAGAACTGTTTGCTCACATCACCGTCTCTAAGACTCTTTATGGTGCCTCCGAACCGACCGTCGGATTTGATGAGGCGATCGCCAACTTTCAACCTTCCTGAAATGACCTTCAGGCCAACTATAACGGGCTTTGTTGTTCGGAAAATGTACTCGGGCATTATCATAACCTTGGAAGGTATCGGGATCTCTCTTTTTTTCTCCTCGAGGAGTGCTCTCCTTTTACTCTCTATCCACTCCTTGGTTTTCTCCACAAGATTGTAAATTATCCTGTCTGTTATGACATCAACATCTGAGGATGCGAGGGTATCCTTCGCCTCTGGCAGAACCTCAACATTGAAGCCAACAATCAGCCTCTCGGTTGGATCATTGAGAGTTTCTGCAGAGATAATATCTCTCTTTGAAATATCTCCAATATCTGCCTGGCGAACTTTGATATTTTCAAGGGAGAGCTCGTAGGAAATTGCCTCAAGAGAGCCGAGAGAATCGGCTTTAACTATGATACCGTTTTCTGATATATCTATGTCAGGTTGAGTGGCTTTCTGAATCTCATTGAATATCTCGTCTATATCATCACCTGATCTAACAGAGTAAATGGGTGTACCAGGGATCACGTCTATCTTGTTTGCAAGGAGAATTCTGATGGCTGCAGCAGCATTGATCTCTTTCTTTTCTTGCAGTGACTTTCCCCCTCGCCCTACTGCAACGTAGAGTCCCTTCACTCTCGTTGTGGAGGGTCCTGATTTTGTGTTAAGGGCCACAACATCTCCTTTCCTGAGTTTACCCTGATACAAGATCGTATCAACTGTAAGGCCCATAGAATCTTCCCTCTTCACCTCAAGAACGGTGCCCACACCCTGATCGCTTACTTTCAACGATATTTCAGATTCCAGAAATCTCTGGGCAAGCCCCGTAAGCATCACTATGATGTCCTGAAGTCCAACAGATTCCTTCGCGCTCGCAGGAACAATTACCAGGTTTTTCTTGAAATCTTTGATCCGATCATATCTTTCAGAGGAAAACCCGAACTCGTAAAGTTTGCTCACCAGATTGTACAGCCGCTTCTCAAACTCTACAACCCATTCTTCCCTCTGCATCTTGAAGCAGTCCCTGAATGATTTTCCCGGGCAATTTACAAACATGGGTATTCTGTCTATCTTGTTTGCAACAACGATGAAGGGGGTTTTAAATTTTTTTAGAATATTGATCGATTCCACGGTTTGGGGCATGAAGCCCTCGTTTATATCCACCACAAGAAGTGCTATGTCTGCCAGCGCTCCCCCCCTGCCTCTCATGTTCGCGAATGCCACGTGACCTGGTGTATCGATAAAAAGAAGCCCCGGTATTGATACTGATACCGTACCAAGAACATCCTTCGAAAATTTTTCAATGATGGTTTTTGGAATCTCAGTAGCCCCTATTCGCTGTGTTATGCCTCCCTCCTCAGCGCCAGCTACGTTGGTTCCCCTGATAGCATCGAGAAGGGTCGTCTTACCGTGGTCAACATGTCCGAGAACACAGACAATGGGTTCTCTGAGGCTCTTAGATTCCATACCATCGCCATCAAATTAGATTCTCATCCCCATAATCAAATTCAAAGATTTCATCACTCTTAAAAAATATGGGATATTCATATGCAAACGATTCAGGAGAATCAGATGCGTGTATAATGTTGTACTGTATGTTGTTTGAGAGATCTCCTCGGATGGTACCAGGAGCAGCCTTTGATCCGTCAGTTGCTCCACACAGACCCCTGACAACAGCAACAGCGCTCTTTCCTTCCAGGATCATGGCAACAATAGGAGATGAAGTGATATATTGCACAAGATCATCATAGAAGGGCTTATCCTTGTGGATGCTGTAGTGATGAGAAGCCATTTCATGGGATACATGAAGCATCTTCATTGCAACTATTTTCAGTCCCTTTCGTTCAAAACGACCGATTATTTCACCTATAAGTCTCCTTCTCACCCCGTCAGGTTTTATAAGAACAAGTGTTTTTTCCATGTTTTCACCTCATTTAGCATGCCTTGAACTCAGTGCCTTCAGCCTATGGTATTCACTGGTCCATTTTATCTTTCTCGGGGCTCGCTTGAGATCCAGCATATTCGTCTTGCATTTCCTGCTGCAGAAATAGTATATGGTACCATTCTTTTTAACGAACATAATACCGGATCCCGGTTCAATGAGATCACCGCAAAAGTTGCATTTTTTTTGTGCCATTTGATTCACCTGACAGATAATCTCTTCGCTTCCCTGGCGGTCTCCCTTAGCATGAGGATGTCACCAACTCTTATTGGACCGGTGACGTTTCTTGTGATTATTCTACCCTGATCTCTGCCGGATAAGACCCGGACTTTTACTATATTCGCTTCTCCGGCCATGCCTGTTCTACCAATTATCTCAAGCACTTCGGCAGGAGTAGCATCATCTGCCAACTGTATCACCTCACTTCTTTATGTTTGAGAGTTCGGAGATTATTTTATTAAAACTCTCCTCATTCTTACCGTAGTCAATAATGGAGACGGATGCTGCGGAAGAAATCCCTATGCGATTCCCAAGATCCGTTTTGGATTTCACATAAACGTACGGGACTTTTTTCTCATCACAGAGAGTTGGAAGATAATAAACAATCTCCGGCGGAGAGACATCCTCAGCTATGATCACAAGCTTGCTCTCACCTCTCTCTATGCTCTTTATCACCTCATTGGTTCCCTTCTTAATCTTGCCTGATCTGAAAGAATTCTCTATTAGATCAAGAACACTCTTCTGAAGGTCTTCGGGAGTTTCAAATTTCACATATGATTCAGTCATTTCTAATTACCTCCTTCATTAGGCAAAGCGGTAGTTTTAGTTTCTATTTATATTTTTTTGATTCTTCTACCAGGAAACCCATACCATCTATGATTCGCCTAATGGACGTTTCGGCGGGCTCTACCATAGGGACCCTGTATCCTCCTGAGATATTATTCTTGTGATAAAAATACAGATAGTAGCCGGTGGGAAATGTTGTTGAATTGAGGTAATTCATCATAGGTACTATGACCTTAAGTTGAATCCTCAACGCAAGAGCGGTCTGCCCTCTTCTGATGAGGTTATAAATTCTCACGGCATCATCGGTCAGGTTGGTGGTTCCACACACACCGCCAGACGCTCCCAGCATCATGGAGCTGTAGAGAAGATCATCCTGTCCCTGGAAGATGGTGAAATCACTGCTCACAAGCTGCGTCAGTTGTTGGAAGTATCTTATGTCTCCGGATGAATCTTTAACGCCTCTGATCTGAGAGAATTCCGTTTTAAGGTACTCGATGGTATCTATGTTTATCCATTGGCCCGATAGTTGAGGTATGTTGTAGATAAACAGATCCAGATCTGTGTGGCTAAGTACTTTTGTAAATTGAGATATGATACCCTCCTGATTTGGTTTAATGTAATATGCTGGCATCAGAACAATTGCGTTGATACCTATGTCCGCAGCAAATTTTGCAATCTCTATGGACTCCTGGACAATGGACGAACCTATGCCTGCTATGATAGTTTTTCCTTTGGAATGGTCTCTGACAAATTTAAGGAAATGCTTTCTCTCATCCAGAGAGAGATACGGAAAGACGCCGGTCGATCCAAGTGGGAAGAGAGTGCCAACACCGTACCTGTCTATTTCATCTATGAGCAATGCAGTAGCATTTTCATCTATGCTCCCGTCCTTTTTAAACGGAGTGATCATCGGAGTTATTATTCCACCATAATTCATGTTTAGTCATGATTATTTGGCTATTAAATCAACCCATTTTGGCAGAATAGGTTTTTTTAAGATTATGTAAATTCAACTCTATCCAACCATTACTTCAACATATCGTGAGTTTTAGAACCATACGTGTATCTATACCTCAGGGGCAAAGGATTCACTTGCCTGTTTACACGCAGGGATAGGATCAAGCTTAGAACGGAGGTTGATCGGTAAGCGTGGAAGCGGGGGTAATCGAAACATATTTTAGGTCCAAATAAAATGAAGAAGCATGGCAGTTTTTACTGAAAGCATCTCGTACAAAACAAAAGGTGAGGGAGATATTGTTGATCTGACAGGTGATGCGGCTGCGGTTGTTACAAAATCCGGAGTTGAGAATGGTATTGTGATAATTTTTGTTCCAGGATCCACGGCGGGTATAACCACCATCGAGTATGAGGACGGTCTCATAAGGGACTTTCCGGCAATGCTCGAAAGAATCGCCCCCAGAGATACTGAATATCTCCACGAAAAGAGATGGAGAGACGGGAACGGTAGATCCCATGTCAAAGCATCCCTCCTGAAACCGGATTTGACAGTGCCCTTTGTCAGAGGTGAGCTCATAACCGGAACGTGGCAGCAGATCGTTCTAGTTGAGCTTGACATCAGAAGCCGCGTTAGGGAGGTCATCTATCAGGTTCTTGGAGAATGAGATCTTTTATCATTGCAGTCCGCTTCCAGTGAGATATTTGTGGGACGAACCTTTGAAATTATGGATAGGACGAATCCTCTTCGCATCACACTGAAAATCCTACCAGAATCCATACCTGACAATTTCACTTTTGATCCAGTGTGCTATTCTGATACAAGAGTAGTTATAAATATTCTCTGACGAATTTTTTTGTGTGAAATATTTAAATAAGAAGGTTGATTGCCAATTGTCATGGGAGGAGAACAGGATCTCAATGGGCATCTCACAATTGAGAGTGCCCTGCTTGAAATGGCCTATGCTGCCCTTGAATTCTCCAGAGGAAAGAAAATTATTCCAAGGTATGAAACGCTTGGTGTTTTTCACGATCTTCTTGAGGTTGAGGACGATGGCTATGTTATAACCGAGTGTATTGGTTCTCTTAAGATATCACCGAAAAAGATTCGCCTTTTCAAAAACCAGATTGATACGTTAAATTCAAGGCTGAGGGAGAGTGGAGACAACGGAATCAAAGGTGCTCGAATTGTGGCCATGCTCGATTTCCAGCTGTTTCCTGAGGAAACAAAACATGAGCTGGGTGATCTGAAAAACCATCTGGAATCGAGCGGGATCACGCTAGACGTGGTAAGTCCAAAGAAACTTGTTTATGATCTGTTTTCCACGTCAGTTATGGGATTCAGGCTGGTTGATAATCATATTTTCCTCGTTGGGCCTGGAGAGGTTGCAGTTAGGTTTAATCCAGCTATAAGCAAATTCTGTCTCACTGATTCAATGATAGATATACAGGGCTTCAGGAAGCTCCCCCACTCATTCATACCACGGTATTACTGGCTTGGCTCATCAAAGAGACTCTTTGAGGAATATTCAGATTTTAGCGAAGAGGAAATTCCCTCCTGGTTCTCGTGGAGTTCGACTGAATCTGCTGGAATAACGTGGAGGTCTGTGGAACAAATGAAAGATGCCATAATAAACTCATTCATCACGGGAAACAGAGAGCTGGTTTTTGAGAAAAGTAACGGTTTTATTACAAAGAGAAAGTTATTAAGAAATCCATACTATACAGCTAATCTGATCTATCACAAGCAGATCATCGATGGTGATGATGCTACCAGGATAACATCTGAGATGCACCAGTTGATTGAAACAGCCAAAAAAGAGGGCAAAATCGATGAAGATCTGGCATTTTTTAATCGCATATTCACGGATACGATAACCTTCAGCCATAAGTACTGGAACAAGGCACATTACTTCAGCAGTTCTGGAAAGGTATCATACACAGAAATCAAAAGGGGCGAGGACGTTCTCATCGATGCGCTCAACGCGGGCAGTTTAGGAATAAAGCTTGACGCGGGTAGGATCGTTCTGTCTCTTGAGGATTCTCCGAATGTTCTTAAAATAGTGGGCGGAGCGCTTCATTGGGAGAGTGAGGGAAGGGAAGTATATCCCGCCAGAGTGGAGTTTTGATCTCTTTTGAGAGCATCAAAAAAAGAGTAACAGCGCATACTTATAGAAAAGCCGTAAATTTTTTGAATCCTCGCTAGGTGGAATAAGGTGAAAGAATTACATCATATTTATAATATATAGCATAATGGTCCTAATGGTGTTGATGATCTATGGCGGATCTCGTTGAAATACTATCTGTGGAGCATCTCGCTATCAGACACCTTGTGGGAAACTTTAGGCTGTCGAGATTCGAGGAACTCGTTCGATTTGATGACTATCTCGTGCAGAGCCACATCGAGATCGAGGAAAAGATTTTGTTTCCCCGGCTGAAGAGGTATGAATGGGATGATGGGCCATCTTATGCTAGAGAGGTTGATAGGATAGCTGCCGATCACAAACTCCTAAACACACTCTTCAGCAATATTGTGTCGTGGCACGACGAGGGTAAAGATGAGCTGGCATCAAGGAGACTGCAACTGTACTTCAGACTACTGCAGGAACACAACGATAGCGAGGAAAAACTGATTTTTCCAAGATGGAAAAGCATCTCGCCAGATGAGAGGGATGAAGCTCGTGAAGGGGCTTTTAAAATAATAGAATCGCGGGGAATTGAGCAGTACCTAGAAACTGTTAAATTCTCAGAGAACAGTTTCAGCTACTTCTTCGATAGAAATAGAAGAAAGGTGTAGAAATCTTACTATAAATCAATCAGTTACTTCTCTGTTCTTTTCAGGTTCTCCATGTCGTCCATGATCCTTCTCGCGAATTTGATGGCAATGTTAAGCAGGTACTGCATTTCTGGGGTTTCTATCTCTCCAAGTGCCCTTAGCATACTAGCTTTGGTTCGCGGGATCTGAACCTTCTCCATATCTTTTGCCATGAAATCTGTGATTGAGTTGAACCCATAAGCAACCCTATCCCACGGGATGCTTTCAAGACTTTTCTGGAGTTTGTCCATATCGATGGATTTGAGTAACACAGTTGCCATAGGGGCAATCTTGACGAGCAAGGAGATTCCATCCATCAGGGGGATGGAGCTGGCATAGTTGAACAGTTCATCAAAGTTATCAGCCACGGCATCTATCATTGCCATGATACCAGATTCCTGAAGCTTCTTTATAGTCCTTATAGTGGGAAGGAGTTCTTCCACAATATCGTTGGTACTCTTTTCGAAATCGGTTGGCATTAGTACCACCCTCCGTAAACATTTGCGAGGAAATACCGCTCGTAAATTGGATGTGCAAGTTTAAACAATACACTCTTCCCTGTAGATCTGCAATCAGGGAATGGTGACTGGTTTCTTAGTTTTCCTCCAAAATCGCAGTATGCGATCCAGCCAGCATGACCAAGGTCTGCTGCACATAGACCCAGGGAGTTATATGGTACAGCGGAATAAGATCCTGTAATATCGCCGGCGATTAGTGTGGCCACCGTATCAGCTTGAAAATGCGCGAATACACCTGCCATCCCAAGTCCTACAGTAGGTGCTATAGCATCTCCAAGCCCATAAATATCATCGAATTTTGACGTTCTGAAGTTGTCTATGTTGGAACTTAACCAACCATTCTCAGATCTTAGATCGTCGTTGTTGCTTATAAAATCATGAGGAAGGTGTGGTGGCGCCACAATGCCAAGGTCGAATTTAACGGATTCTCCAGTTTCTGATGTAATCTCATTTTTGTCGGCCTCAATTGATCTTAGTGTGAAATTGTTAATTGTTTTTATTCCCCGCTCCTCTATCCACCTTGTTGCAGGTTCCGAAAGAGTAGGCCCGAACATCGCGAAGGGTTTTGGCGCCCAGTGAGCCACGGTTATCTCGACTTTATCTCTGACGCCTTTCATACGGAAATAGTGATCGAGCATCATGGCCATCTCCCAGGGAACTGGTGGACACTTGTACAACTTCGTGGTCACGGATATCAGTATTCTTCCACCATTAAAACCGGCAAGCTGCTGTCTAAGTTTCAAGGCGGAGTACATATCCCAGAAATGGAATAGCTTGTCGGAGCCGGGAAATTTCCCATAATCAAATTTAACACCTGGAGAAAGAACAAGAACATCATAGCCAATTTTTTCTTCGCCAGTGATCACATATCTATTCTTTGGATCGATTTCCTTTACCTCAGCCTTGATTGGTTTTATACCAATCTTTGTGAAGTGTTCTATCGGGGTGCTAATCTGATCGGGTGAGCGGTTACCGGTTGAAATCATAGTATATGAGGGTTGAAAGTCTGTTGTACCATCTCTGTCAATCACAGTGATCTCAAGTTCCTCCTTTGGAATGAGCTTCCTTAATCTGCTGGCGGTGAGTCCTCCGCCCGCTCCAGCTCCTACAATAACGACTTTTTTAGGCATATCAAATTGAAACTATTCAAAGGTATATATTTTGTGCCGGAATGTATCGGGAATGGATAAGCTCCACAGTTGCGCATACCTGCGATCGAAGGGGTTAGAAGGAAAAGATGTGAAGATGGAACCGTAAGATAGCCAATTTGCTGCGTATCCTGAACGATAGGAACTCTGAAACAAGGTGAGTTACAGCGAACCCTAAGATCCTTTTCATTGTTTAGAAAAGCGGTATTCTGTCAGTGTCAGCAAAGTTTCATTTCATTCCATAGATTTTCCGGTATGCAGAATGCTGAACTGCAACGTGAAAACCATTATGGTGCATAAACATTCAACTTTCAAGGAACTATTCCCTGCCTGCTCAGGCAAAACATTCCTGCGGTTCATCAACTCAAAAGGTTGTTATCGTCTTTTCAAAATTGTCATGGTACAATCTTCACATATGAGATTAAATCAGCTGATGAAGATTGCCTGGCAATAAAGGAAAATGGATAAAGATTTAGATAAACTGCACCATAGTATATCTCTTTTTGTGAGTGGATAGCCAGAATCTATGATTGAATAAAAGAGCAAGGGAAGCGGGATGTAATTTTTTGACCTTCTATTGGCCCAATGCCTGCATGGTAACATAGCAACCACTCGAATATGGTATGAGCTTGACGGGATATTGTATTAAGATCGTACTGATTCTCGCCTCATCCGCATAAAGGCCTATCCTGGCCAGTTTGGTACCTTTGGAGATGTATCTTTATTGGGCAATGCAAGAATCGAGAACTGCTTTGTGAAAAGATTCTCATCTTGGTGAAGTGGTATAAATGGAGATTGTTTTACGCAATTATACTGCCTTGAAATGTGAATGCTAAGATAATAAGAACGGTTCTAAGAGGATGAGGTGTAGCCGCTTAACCATCCGTACTAAAGGGGCTTCAATTTTTGGGGCTTCCTCACCGAAGAAATACCTAAAGATTGTAGAATCAGGCTGTTACCGAAATCTCCTCCTCAATCCTATCAGCAGGTACGTTTGTATTGAAGAGAGCTTTACTCTCTCCAGCGAGGCCGAATATCTGTTTCGGCAGCAACTCATACGTGTAGGAATAACCTCTCACACAGGTTCTCACACACTTGTTGCATGATTCTGCTTGCTTCACATATTCCTTGAACTCTTTACTTGAGAAGTAATCCTTAAAGGAACCTTTCCTCAGGTCGTAGGCGTAAGAGTAGTCGCAATTGTATATCTGCTTATCCGGTGTTACGTAAACAAACATTTTGGGAAAATGGCATTTCCAAGGTCTTGAGAGGACATAATCCTGAAGCACAACGTTAGTTTCAAGAAGGGGATAGCCTTTCTTTTTTAGTTCCCAAAGAATTCTGTAGAACTCCTGAAGTTTTTCCTTGCTTAGTCCTATTCTGAAATTAGGGGTTGTTTTTTCGTCTGTGAGACCGAAATCCAGAGTTTCTTCTACAGAGTTATATGATATTCCAATGCCCAGTTTCTTTGCGAGTTTTGCCATGGGAACTATGGTATCCCAGTTCAACTTGCTTATAGTAGTTACAAAGGATATTTTGGTCTTCGTAATCCTTTTCATTTCCGCTATTCCTCTCATAACCTCCTGAAAGGTCCCAGCCCTACCTCGAATAATGTCATCGTATTCGTTATGATAATCAACGGAAACAAAAGCAAAATCTAGATTTTTGAGCAGAGGCGCTTTTTTCTCGAGGAAAGAACCGTTTGTGTTCATAACAGTTACAAACCCTTTCTCCTTTGCGTAATCCACAATATCCCCTATGTCCCTCCTGATGAGAGGTTCACCGCCGAACATGTAGTAACCCCTCATGCCTGCATCATATGCTTCATCCAAAAGATCAAATACTTCATCGGTTTTCATATCATACTTCATTTTTGGGGTGTTTCTCCAGTATGTGCAGCTCTGGCATCTGGAGTTGCATCCCCAGGTCATTGCGTGAGCAAGGAAAAATGGTGTGTGCGTGAAGAGGCGAGATTTGAGCATCGATGTGAAAGTCCCAAAGAATCTCTTCCAGTCCTCTCTAGCGATCTTGGTACCACTTTCTGGTCTACCCAAGATATCAGAACCACCTATCATTTCTATCAAAAAAATAACCATTCTGAATATTTGAATTTTATCCCATTAAATTGCCTTTTTTGTGAATGCTATGCGCCTTCTATGATGCACTCGATCATAAAATTAGGAAAGTAAACTCTCAAGCCATGCTGGATGGATGTCATTAGGTAACTTTTCCACAAGGATATCTACGGCAATAAGCAGTACAGTACCAGCTTTTCAGAATGATGTTTTCAATTTAAATTCGCATTGCGCCCCACTTTCTATTCTATAAGATTATTGCATGTGTTGGTGCAAAATGTAAAGCATCAAAACTGTTTGATTATGTGATTTTTCTTGCTTCTCAGTTTAGGGTTTTGATAGCATGTTCATCGCTTTTCGTTCATAACTGAACCTTGCCCATTTGCATGGAACCACAGACAGAAAGGAGAATACAACCAGAGAAACCAATGTGACCAGTGCTCAGTTTCCCTGCAAACTCATGGTGTGTCGAACACTGTTGATACATCTTGCTAGGCCAGATTTAGATCATTTGTATCAATAGGATAAAAACAGTGGAAAATGGATGAGGAAAACAGTTAGGACAGTTATAACCATGCAAGATCTGGAGTGTTAAAAGAGAATGCTTTTTATAATATTGGTCAATCATTATTTCTGTGCAGAGAACTGCCCTTATACAGAAGACCCCATTACAGGGGATGGATAGTGTTGATCAGGAGCTCTTTGAGCAGACTTTCTCCATAATCATTCCCGCGTACAACGAAGAGCAAAGAATAGGACCTGTCCTTCGTGATATTTCTGAATTTATCTCAAGGAATCGGCTTCCTTGGCAGGTTGTTATAGTCATTGAAGGTGATGATAATACCGAATCGCTTGTTTCACAGTTCGCTGCAAAATATCCCTTCATACAGTATATTCGCTCTTATGGAAGGGGTGGTAAGGGGAATGCAGTGAGAAGAGGTGCCCGTATCGCGACGGGAAATTATGTAATTCTTATGGACGCGGATAACAGCATAAAGTTTCTGGATGTAGTGAGTGCCCTAAAATATCTGGTTGATAGTGATGGGATTTTTCTCTCGAGGTATGTGGTGCCCAATCACATTCCCACAATAAGGAGGTTTGTTAGCAGAGGATTTAATCTCATGGTAAGGGCCTTTCTCAAGATAGATGTGAAAGATACACAAACGGGTTATAAGATTATTGATGGAAGGTTGTTTCGCGCATCCATTTCAAGGGTGGGTGTTACCAATACTTTTTTCGATATTTCCCTCATATACTATCTTCAAAGGAGTGGAGCAAGGATAAGGGAGGTACCTGTGGCATATCAACATAGTGATGGAAGCAAGTTCAACGCGCTTGCTGAAGTGATGGGACAAGGAGTTTCTCTTGTAGCATTTCTCATAAGGCACTCAAGGTTCTACAGGTACGTTCCAAGAAAGATAGTTAACCTTTATTACAGAAAATTCAAGTGGATATAGCCTCAAGGATCTTCCTGACACCCTTTTTAACGTCGTAGCGGGGAAAAAACTGGAGTTCTTTGTTGGTTTTCTTCATATCAGCCCTGGTGAAGGTCTGATAGGTTTTGAAAGGTATATCCTCATAGCGGGGTTCAATATCATAACCCATCTCCTCCTTCACAATTCTAAAAATCTCATTAAATTTTAACGATGTACCGGTACCAACATTGTAAACTTCTCCCCCTCTACCTAACTTAGCCGCTGCTATATTGGCGCTGGCCACATCCTCAACATAGATAAAGTCCCTTTCTTGCTTCCCGTCACCGTATATTACGGGAGATCTTTTCTTGATAAGATCAGAAATGAATTTGTGTATCACACTGGAATAATATCCCTTAGTGTTTTCACCAGGACCATACGTGTTAAAGTACCTCAGCGAAACAACCTCTGTATCTGTGTTGTCAGAAAAGAATCTGGCCGTCATCTCGTTTATGCTCTTGGTCATTGGGTAGACACTTATGAATTCTCGGGGAGTAAAGTCTTCCCGAAATATCCTTCCGTTTCCATATATGGCAGATGATGAGGCTAGCATAACCTTCCGCACGCTGTTACGCGCAGCAGCATCTAACACATTAAACGTTCCCTGAGAATTTACCTCAAAACCTGTGGCCGGGTCATCTTCAAATTGAGGTGGAGAAGTAACTGCTGCATTGTGAAAAACATAATCACAATCCCTGAAAGTTTGGTAGAGGCAATCTCTCGAGAGAATATTGCACTTTATCTTATGATCCGCAACACTCGTCCCATCAACAATGTCCAGAGAGATGGTTTCCCAACCTAATTCTTTAGCCTTCCAAATTATATTCCTTCCGATGAAACCCTCTCCACCCGTAACGACGATTCTCATAGGGCGGTAAGAACGCTATCGCTATTTAGCCTTTATTCGAAGAATTCAGGAAAAAAGTAACTCTATTGGTGACACGTGAAACACTGTTCAAAACACAATCTTTCAGGGGTCTAAATCTACCCTGAGCATGGAACGTTTTCCTCTAAATCTTTTCGGAGTAAGAGAATGGTGAATTTCTGAGATTTTACGGTATTGTCCTTTAAGTTTAACAACCTTAAGTTCCGGATGTGCTTGAACATTTTATACGGCAGGTCAATCAGTTGATTTCAAAAGGAACAGCCCCGGGAGGCAAGCTTTTAAGGTACGGTTACTTGGGAGTAGTGATGCTTAAGTTACTTGGTAGAACCGACGTTAAGATCACGGCCATTGGAATAGGTACGTGGCAAATGAAAAGGGATGATAACTCTGTGCAGGTTATCAGAAAAGGCATCGAAGCGGGGTCGAACTTCGTCGATACCGCTGAACTGTACAGGAATGAAGATATGGTCGGGAAAGCCGTTGCTGATTTGGATGACGTGTTCGTTGCCACGAAAGTTTCTCCAACACATTTCCGGTATGAAAAGGTTCTCAAGGCATGTGATGGTAGCCTTAGGAGGTTGGGTGTTAAGCAGATTGATCTTTATCAACTTCACTGGCCAAATCCGCATATACCAATAGAAGAAACCATGAGGGCGATGGAAAGATTGGTGGATGAGGGTAAGATACGCTATATAGGCGTTAGTAACTTTGATCTGGACGAACTCAAACGTGCTCAAGAGTCAATGAAGCGTTATGAGATTGTCTCTAATCAGGTTGAGTACAGCCCATTTGTGAGGTACATAGAAAAAGATCTGCTTTCTTACTGTGAGAAGGAAAAGATTTCTGTGATAGCGTACAGCCCCCTGAAACACGGCCACGCTCTTGAATCTCTCTCTAGAGAGAGGAATCCATTTACGCAACTGGCAGAGAGCAGGAAAGCAACAGTACCGCAGATTATACTCAGATGGCTGATATCCAAGGGAAATGTCATAGCCATACCAAAGACATCTCACGCTGAAAGGGTTGTTGAGAATGTAAGGAGCCAGGACATAGAGCTCTCTGATTCTGATATTCGGGAACTCGATGAGTATGCTTCAAGACTCAATTCGCGCTCAACCAAAGATCGCCTTGGTGGGATAACTAACTTTGTACTCAGGTTTTTTCGTTAATTGTATTGAACAGTTACCTTGCTTTCTATAAGTGGATATAGCTACTTATTTTTGAGTATCTACCAAAATATTTATCACCATTGCAGAAATTTCCTATTATGATAGAGAGGGCACTTGAAGATCTCCGTAGTGGACGCCCAATTCTTATATTTGATGGAGAGGGGCGTGAGGGAGAGACAGATATTGTGATCCCATCTCAGTTCGCCTCACCGCGTATGATAACCAAAATGAGGATGGATGGAGGGGGGCTTCTGTGCGTCACGGTAAGAGAATCTGATGCACGGAAGCTTGGCCTCTTTTTCTTTGATTCATTTTTCAGGAAGATCGGTCAGCCTGACAGCAGGCTCTTCTACAGCGGTGATCTGAAGTATGATTCGGACAGTGCTTTCTCTCTGCCCATTAATCATCGCAGTACTTTCACCGGTATTCCGGATATCGATAGATCTAAAACGATCACAGAATTTGCCCATTTTCTCGGTAATCTTCAGAAATACAACGGTACAGCTAAAGATCATTTCGTCGAGCAATTTCGTTCCCCCGGACATGTCTGGATTTTGATCGCAAGGGATGGTTACTTCTCCAGAAGAAGAGGACACACCGAGTTATCAACCTATTTGGTTGAGCGATCAGGATTGATACCGTCTGCGAGCATTGTTGAGATGCTATCTTCTGATGGGCACTCTCTCAGTAGGGATAAGGCGAAAGAGTATGCAGCCAGAGAGTCACTAACATTTATAGAGGGCAAAGATATTGTCTCCGCGTGGAAGCATGATTCGCGTAATGGCTACAGGAGTCTTTGATATCATTCACAGAGGACATCTCCATTTCCTTAAGGAGGCCAAATCTCTGGGTGATGAGCTTGTTGTTGTTGTTGCCAGAGATTCGACTGCCAGAAAATTTGGAAAGGAGCCCATAATGGATGAGGAGACAAGGCTCAGCATAGTTCGTGAGTTGAAGCCGGTAGATCGGGCTCTTTTGGGTCTTGAGGGAGATATATTTCAGATCGTTAAGGATGTTCGTCCCGATATCGTGGCTCTTGGATATGATCAGCACTTCGATGAGGAGGAGATAAAAAGGGGCTGTGAGAGTGTTGGTGTAAACGCTTCTATTGTTCGCCTTTCCAGGTTGCCCAATGATAATAAGGCCAGTTCCACAAACATAAGAAAGAGGTTACTTAAATCAATCGAGGAGGTGCTATGAAGATCTTCGGAGTCGTGGATACGACCTTTGCTCGTTTCGATATGGGCGGTTCTGTTATTGATGAGCTCCACCGTTTGGGGACTGGTTTCCGTGTTGTGAGGCGGACCGTTCCCGGCATAAAGGACATTCCTGTGGAGGCCATGGATCTCTTTACATCTCAGCAGTGTGATATAGTTATAGCCTGTGGAATGCCAGGAAAAGAGCCTCTTGATAAGATATCAGCTTCGATAGCATCGCAGGGAATAATGGAGGTTATGCTTAAGACTGGCAAGCACATCCTCGAGGTTTTTGTTCATGAAGAAGAAGCTAAAGATGAAGCTGAGCTCGCCTGGCTTATGGATAGGAGGGCGAGGGAGCATGCGCAGAATGCATATTATATGATATTCAACCCCGAGATGTTGAGGAGAAATGCTGGAAAAGGTCTTCGGCAGGGTTTTGAAGATGTTGGTCCCGTAGGGGAACGTAATGGTGGTATGGTACATTAGGTGATTTGGATGAAAATTGGTATAGTTGTGTCTGAATACAATTATGATATAACAATGAACATGCTGGCCAGAGCTCAGGAAGAGGCTAACTTTCTGGGTGTTGAGGTATCAAAGGTTCTAAAGGTTCCGGGAACGTTTGATATCCCTCTAGGTGTCAAGAAGCTTTTACACAGAGACGATATTGATGGTGTGGTAACTCTCGGTGCCGTGATAAAGGGTGAAACTGATCACGATCAGATAGTGATGCAGAACGCAGCCCGTAAGATAGAGGATTTATCTGTTGAATACGGTAAGCCCGTTGCGCTTGGAATATCTGGTCCCGGTGAGTCCCGTCTTCAGGCTGAGGCCAGAATAGAAGGGGCTAAGAATGCGGTGCACAGCGTTGTAAAGATGATCAGAAGGTTGAAAGAGCTCTGACTGGATTACACGTATAAATCGGACTGGCGATTTTCGGGCAAATTCTCAGTTTACCCAGGGTATCTTATCTTGGGATTCGGAGAGAAACGAGCTGTGGTCTTTTACACAACATATCAAGCTTCGCATAACCTTTATTCTGCGTGTAGATAAATCTACCGTTATAAAACAAGTATCAGAGTTATTCAGCGAAAGATTATGTGAATCATAGTACAATCAAGGATTCGTGACTGGGGCTGTCCTCAGCTCTGATCGCTATAGACAAGAATCTTTTTAGAATAAGCATTGTAGGCATGGATGCTCTCAAAGCTTGTACACTCAACTTTAAACTCCTTCAGGGGTCCCGGATCTTTGATTTTCTCCTTTGCCAGTGAAATAGCACGCCTTGAAACATCCTCAACCAGAAGTGGATTCTGATGGGAACGAAGGAGCATTTCGTTAATCTGATCATTTGAGCCTGTGAAGGATAAGGTATTCCCGAACGCTTCTTCTCCGATCTCCGAAAGTAAATTTAAATAACTGACGGTTTTTTCAGCCTTTATGGAAACTGTTATTCTAGATCTCTGGCTGTGAGTTATCACCGGGATATCAGGGTAATTCTTCAATAGAGGATGCATTTTCTCAAGTCTTGTTCGCATCTCGCCCATACTGCACGGACATGCAGTCAAGCCCTCTCTTTGAACTGAAAGAGTGAATTCTGGCTCTCGGCCGATGGTGAAGGAGGAAGAAACGGTTAAAATCTTCAGGCCGCCTTTGCCCTCTCGCAGAATTATAGATCCTTCGACGAACGCAGAAGAACCTTTTGTATCCGGGATCCTGATGGCTTCTCTGGCAAATCTCTCGGGTAAGTGCTCAAGATCAATCTTCTCCACAGGTGAGGTGAGGATGCCCTGAAGTGAACCAAAATTTGCCATCTTCCTTGACGAGGGAATGTTTACATAAAGGGAAGCGGAACCAAAGAACTCGAAATGTCCTCCCTTCGAGGACCATGAAATGCTAAGAGGGACATTCTGAATGCCCGTCAGAAGGTTCTTCTCCATCATCTGTGCTATGTCACTCCTCAGTTTCGAGTCCCAGCATAGCTTTTTTTCAGAGCCTCTTCAACTTCCTTGTATTTTTGTTCAAGGGCCTTTTGCTGCTTTTCAAGTGTTTTAATCCTGATGCTGCTCAGCTCTTTTTGTTCCTGAAGCTCATCTATCAGTTTCTTTTTATCACTGACCCTGTAGAGTATCCCACCAACACTTTTGTAGATCGGTGATGAGTCATCAACTTTCTCGAGCTCCTGGAGGGTCCTCTCTATTTCCTTGACCTTTGCATCGAGCTGGTACCGCTGGGTAACGGTTTCTTCAATTTGCAGTTCCAGTTGTTCAGCTTGCTTAATCTGGTTCTGGATGTATGCGCTTAAGTTCGGTTCCATCTCACATCACTTCGCTCTTAATTTTGTAAGCCAGCAACAGTAATCTATTGATGCTGGAAATTGCTGGTTTAATTGATGCAGTATCGGGTGCACGTATATAAATGTAAAAATTATCATCATCCTCTTCCAGGAGAACGGAAGCCCGCCCAATTTTTTCATCGATCTCTGGCATGATAGATGTTACCGGAATATTGTATTCGTTTTTTGGCAACTTCATTCTTATCGTTAGTAACTCCACCAGTTATGATCGCACAAACTTTTAAAGTTTTATGTTATTCGGTCTCCGGGTCTGTGGCCTAGCATGGATAAGGCACCGTCCTTCTAAGTCGGGGATCGTGGGTTCGAATCCCACCAGGCCCGCTTTAAGTTTGGTTTGTTATGGTACTGAATATTCATCGAGCTCTGTTAATTTAAATATTTTCAAGATAGGCCGTTGCCTGGATATCATAGAATCCATGTTCAATGAATATTTAACAATACACTAATTGTACCATCTTTAGTGCCCTACTTATCGTGCTTCAATGCGAGTTCCTGATCTTAAACCTATGTGCTTCAAGGTGATGACAAAGCCTTCGCCTTTAACAAGAGTAAACAATATCTCAAAAGCTTCTTCTATATCCTCATTGGTCATCATCACCAATGAATCAAGCATTTCCTCCAATTCATCGTCGCTAACTTGAAGGAGAGATTCTTTTATGAACATTAAAACGAGCTTTTCGCTTACTCCCGTATTCAGTATGCCCTTTAGCTTCTCGAGAAGGTACCATAATGCCAATTAGGAATCTAGAGATGAGGGTTATGTCGGATCAACTTTTTCCATAAAAGATACTCTCGATTGAATGATGGTAAAGAGGAAGAAGCAGTATAAAAGGGAACAATACTCAGGGTATCACAGTAACAGCCGGTGTTAGAAAAACTAATAAACAGCATTACCATTCAAGCAGGCAGGTTGAATATCAATGGCAAGAATGCATACGAGAAAGAGAGGCAGATCGTCATCGCACAAGATATATGATACGGGTAAACACGAGTGGATCAAACAGAGCGATGATGAGATAGTCGAGTTAATCAAGCAGATGAAGTCAGAAAAAATGTCCAAATCCCTGATTGGAATCAGACTCAGAGATCAGTATGGTATTCCTGGTACCAAGTACGTGGTCGGAAAAAAAATATCTACCATCCTGAGAGAAAACGGCATTGAAGAAGATGTCCCGGAGGATCTGTATTTTCTCATAAACAAATACAAGAATATCAAGAAGCACCTTGCACTGAACAAGAAGGATACCCACAACACAAGATCAAAGGATCTTATCATGGCGAAAATCCTCCGCTTGATTAAATATTACAAGCGGAAGGGGAGGCTTCCGTCTAACTGGAAGCTAGAAAGATCATTATAATGTCCCCTGATGGCATACTACCTGAAGAGCTGAGTTCAGATCTCTCCGTTGCTGCAGAACGGGTGAGGGAAGCCCCCGACATAAGGATTATTGCGCATTATGATGGTGACGGAACCAGCGCAGCTATCATTCTTGCCAGAGTTCTCGAAAAGCTTGGAAAGCTATACCACATCTCCTTCATCAAATCGCTTGATGGCGAATCTTTCACCAAGAGGATAGTAGAGGAGGATACATTCACCATAATAGTCGACGCAGGATCCGATCAGATCAAAAATTTACCAGACAGAGATAACGTGATTATTCTTGATCATCACTTCTATTCTGACTCTGATGCAAAGGCAATTAATATTAATGCACGGAAGTACGGATACAATGGCACAACGGAAGCCTGCGGTGCAACAATGGCTTTTCTGTTCGCAATAACAGTCGATAGTGAAAACCGTGATCTCCTTCCATTTATGATTTCGGGCGCCATAGCCGACAAGCAGGACCTCGGTGGTTTCCAAGGTCTGAACCAGACACTTATAGATCATTATTCGTATCTATTAAAAAAAGAGAGGACAATAAACCTTGAGGGAGGGAGCATAGTCGAAGGGATAGTCTACTCCACTGACCCTTTTTTTAAGGATCTCACCGGCAACAGAGAGAAGACCACCTCATTCCTTCAGAAAATTGGTATAGATCCAGAAAAGTCTCCGCTTGAACTCACTGAGGATGAGAAACGCATCCTCTCTAAAAAACTCGCGTTGAGACTTATTGCGCAGGGAGTGGGAACTGATGCTCTGACTTATCTTGAAGCAGACATCATGAGGTTTGAGGGAATTGAATTCACTTCGAAGGAGCTTGCTTCCATCATAGATGGAAATTCAAAAATCGACAGCAATGCTACGGCAGTTCAGTACTTCCTGGGTGATCACAGTGTCAGAAAAGAGCTCCTTGACAACTGGCGCATATTCAAAACAAAGCTCATAGATTACACCTATCGTTCTCTTGGCCAGATCTTTCATGAAGATTTCGTCAACTATTTCTATGCTCCAGAGTCTGAAATGGCTGGTGCGATTTGTGGTCTTCTTATGCTCTACTTGGCACCTCAGAATAAACCCTTGGTCGGTTTCAATGTTGGACAATCTGACACAAAGGTCTCATCACGGGCCACCAGAAGAATGGTTAGAAAAACCCTCAATCTGGCGAAGGTTCTTGAAAATGCTGCCAAAGAGGTTGGTGGATCAGGAGGCGGACACGATATAGCGGCTGGAGCTGTTATTCCAAAAGGCAAAGAGAAATTGTTCATAGAGACAGTAAACCGCATCATTGGAGAAACATACGGTATATTCTAACCACGCAGTCTTAATGGCCAGCACAAGGCTTCCTTATGTTTGCTAATAGATCAATGGTATCCTGATATGTTTTCCTATGAATAATGCAGATAACATTGAGACCACCGGAATCAGTAGGGTACAAAAGATTTTAAATCTAAATCCAATAACTTATTGAGTGACGCGAGTTGGGCTATACACTGAGAATTTTTTATTCTATCACGAGGCCATAAAGCTCCTGAAGAGTTGGTCAATTCCATTTTCAGATGTTGATCCCAGGAATGAGATTCTGGAAGATATTAAAGTGATTATCAGTTCAGATTCTGATCCTCGTATTTGGAGATTCCAGTTCAGGGGAAGGGATCCCCTTCAGGCCTTGAGAAAAGCGATTCCATCACTTTTAGGAAAGAGTTGCTTCTCTTCACTTGTGGTTGGGATTGATCCCGGTCCCAGACCCGGTATCGCTGTTTTGGCTGATCAGGTTCTTCTCGAGGCTTTCGAGATTGTGGAGCCGAAGGAAACTGGTGAGTTTATTCAGAGAATAATTGAGGATTACTGCTACCGAGATATCAAGATAAGACTCGGAAACGGTGATATGCCCAACCGGATCATTATCGAGAGAGAACTGGAAAGAGAAGGTATTGTGAGTTCCATAGTGGACGAATCCAACACGAGTTTCCCACACAGACTTCATGACAACGCACTTTCTGCAGCAAGGATTGCCATGGGAAAATTTCATAGTGCAGGAAAGAGCGATATCAGAGGGATTCCGAGAAAGCAGTTCATGGAAGTTGAGTTCACGACACTCAGAAAAATCCTTATTTAACAGGCATAAAGAGAGATAAAAATAGACCTATCCACGTTAAATTGATAACCTATTTCCTCTTCCACTTCGGCATACCCGGTGTCCTCTTTTTTCCAGCTGCAAAGGCCATGAATGCCATAAATGCTATCACCGCCGCAGCGATATAATAAATCCACGTGTAGTTCGGAGGAGTACCGTAATAAAATTTAGAGGTATACTGAGATACGGCTCCGTTAACCATCAGCGCGGCACTGTTAACGGAAACTGTGAGAGTGTGCTCACCACTCGAAAGCTTCACCGTTAGTGCAAGGGTAACGCTCACAACAACTTTCCCGTGGGGAGCGATATACGGAACCACCCTGCTTGCCACGGAAATACCATCGATGAAGAAGTTGATATGCGTGTTGTACACCGGAACAGAAGATGGATTGCTCACCGTGGCGTGGAGAATCATTGGGCTAACAACTTTCAGAGGATACATTGATGAAAATTTAACGGTACCAGAACCATCGGTTGCACTGAGAACGACATACATATAGACCATCTGAGGGGTAGTGGGAGCCGTTATGTTGAAGCTGAAATAGGGGTTGTTGACACTATAATTGTGATAGGTGTTGGTGGGTCTGAATCCGGTAAGATTGTTTCCAGCAAAATAGACTGTTAAATTATAGTTTTCAAATCCATAAGTACCATTAACGTAAACGGTAACATTCTCTCCTGTGTATGCAACACTCCTGTACTGAACAACAGCGTTGAAAACGGATGGGTACGCCTTTCCAGCAGCAGTGTAGGTTGCGGAATGCGATACTGAAGCTGCGGGCAATACAACAATAGCAAGAAGAAAGAAAACTGATAAGGTTTTCAGAAACACGGGTAGACGACGCATTATCTCCCACCCCTCTTCTTCGAACGGGAGCCTGATACAATGAGCCCCACAAGGACAGACACAACGATCAAGATCACTCCTATTATCAGATTACCATACGGGTTGCCCGTGTAGTTCGAGATGATTCCAACACCAGAGGGATACGGTGAGACCTGAGGCGATGAAGGGTAGATAGCATGTATTGAGATGCTCTTCGAGATGTTTGATGGGCCAGAAACGTTGAGGATCACACTTCCACCTGCAACATGCCTGTTGGTAACATTTGATGGTGTAAATAGTACATACACGATAACGTAGGAGTGATACTGGACATAGGCATGATTCACGGCAGATCCATTGAGCACAAGAGATGCGTTCCACCCGTAATAGTACACACCAGTACTGTTCAGAGATAGGTTGAGCCGTATAGCTGCGTTACCTGTGTTGGTTATGTTTACAGGAACCTCAAATAGTGTGCCATTGGCTATTGCAACAGAGGATTCCAGGTTGAGTGAAAGATTGTAGACAGGCTTTACCTTCACCTTCAGATACCCCATAAATTTCCCCTTTATACCATAGTGAACCGCTATGGGTGCCTCCTTGTAACCGGCAGGAATATTCTCCGGAAGTGTGATGGTTACCGAGTCATTAACAGTTTGACCAGGCATTAGACGGAAAATACTATTGGTGAAGTTCATCTTCCACGTGTAATTACCGGAATCAAGATTTACGGTAACATTACTGTTCCCGGTATTTCTAAGAGAAAAGTTGTAATCCACGGTTGAACCGGGATAGACGTCTCTGACTGTACTCTTAAGGGTTACATTAAAACTGTAGATGCTAACCTTCTGAAGATTTAAATTGACATATGTTGTTTTCCCCACAAGCAGCACCTGCACACTGGAGGAGTAGTTCACCAGTATCTTTGCACCCGAATAGTTGTCGAAGGAAACGCTTCTTTTTGCAGTGAACTCATACGAACCATCAGGGAGAATCAGTGATCTCCTGGACGAGTTGAACGTGAATGAGAGATTTCCGGAAAGGAGAGTGACATTCGTGTAAATTAATTTTCCATTAAGTGCAGTGTTAACATATACCAGTGAAGCATTCATCATGGTGATGTTGTAAGAATAGTTTCTAAAGGCCGAGACTTTCTTTGTTGTCAGATATGCCTTCCCCCCAGAAACAGATTTAGCATACAGAACGTAGTTGCCCTTTGGTGCGCCTATGCTATAACCGCCATACGCATCTACAAGAGTACTGTTAACCACCACGCCGCCCGGAGTAAAGAGGGTTACCTCTGAACCCGCTGGGGCGTTGATGGATCCTCGAATGACGGACGAAACATTCAACTTGATAACATTTACCCTGATGATCGTAGCCTGACTGAGAGAAACCTCAACCGATCCGAATATCTTAAAATCTCCTTTCCAGCCTGTGATAGTGTTGTGATACGTCACAGTATAATCACCAGCTGGCAGCACAAGCTGCGCGGAGGTAACATTAATTATCATCCTGCCAGATATAACATTGTAATATCCACCGAACAGGGAAAGATTATTCTCCAGAGTTATAGAATAACCCTGACTGAAAACTGGTGATAGTGTCGTGTTGTGATTTACATAAACATAACTTATATTTACCAGGGACCCCTTCACAGCGTACATTGTGTAATTCCCCGGAATAAGCATTGAAGGGTTAACCTCCTCACCCCTGGCATTGTAAAGTTGAAGTTTTGCATCAGGAACTTTTATGGATACAATGGGAGTGTAAACTGGAGTGAAAGTTATACTCTTCACAGAAGGCACCGAAACCACGGGTCTCGGCATATTGACGTACATATTCCCAGACTGGACGCTGATACGATAAATCCCACTCTGGACCTTAAAATGAGCAATGCCGAGATTTATCTGACCCGTGTAGGTATGCGCACCGGTGAACTTCACAATGCCACCAGCGAGTTCGGGTGATGCTTTAAACGTGACGTTGACCATAACAGGATGCAGTCCAGCAGAGACATCAGTTTCGACTGATTTGATAAGCATTGGAGAGTACCCTGGGTAGTAAACTTTGATAGAAAAAAGAGACTTATCCAATCCCTGATAGTAGAGAAGAGAAACACCGCGAATCGAGGGAGAAAAGTACACCGGATAATTCGAGTAGTATAGAATAGATACGGGGCCAGAAAGCTCACTCTGGCTGTTGTAAACTGATGAAATGCTGGCATCAAAACTTCTCACAGAGATGTTGCTGGGATTGATTTGCATAGATACCGTTACGCTCGTGTTTGATGCTACATACCTACCATTGAAACCGAAATATATATTGCCAACAGAGGAGGCGTAGGCCGAGAAATAGTACTGGCCACGCGTGA
>Ga0256829_1000673_pt1 | contig 32547 bp, 36 predicted proteins | sample 131447metaG_FD_185979 | JGI IMG/M metagenome (GOLD analysis project Ga0256829, IMG submission 185979) | Hydrothermal vent microbial communities from Lau Basin, Pacific Ocean - 131-447 | ecosystem: Environmental > Aquatic > Marine > Hydrothermal vents | place: Pacific Ocean: Lau Basin | collected... | reverse complement strand
CAATAGGTGAAAGTTTGAAGTGTGACTTTTTCGCTTTGAAGTACCTAATTATAGAGCAAGTTGGCTTGTTGTCTAATTTGGTATGGAATTATTTGGGTATATAGCTTTTTCTTCCAATCAAGCATATAAGCTTTAGCATCTTCATCTATCATTCTCTCTATATCATCAGTCAACTCTTCTAATGCATTTCTTACAAAACCTGCTTTAATTGTAGTATAAGTTCTTGAATGGTTTTTTTTCCAAAGCCACCAACCTGTTGTCCAAGTTTCCGTTTCACTTCCTTCACTATCCTGCACCCCTTGTCTTGTTTTTCTAAAGTAAGCTTTGGCTTTATCTTTTAACTGCCCTTTTAACTCTAGCTCAAGAGAGCTAATAACATCACTATATTCATCATTTAAAACAATAGAAGCATTAGTTTGTATCTTTTCAAGGTTCTCTTTTTGTTTTTTAACTTCATCTATATCACTATCTTGTACACGAGCTATTTTCTCCTGCATATGCTTAATTAGTGCTTTGTTGTAATCTTGTATGGCTTCACTCTTTGCTATTATAAAGTTCTGTTTTTTCTCACTTAATATACTCTCTTTTTTCTCTCTGATTTTTACTAAAAGTTCTTGTATATTTTCTATATTTGCCAATTTTTGAAGATTGGCAATAGCTGACTCTTTTGTTGAAAAATAGTCTTTATATTGTGTACTCAACATCTCCCATACATGCTTTTCATTAATATCCCAACTATCTTTATCTTCAAATTTTTTTAGTAAAGAATAACAAATACCTGATGAATACATCACTCTATTTTGAGTAAGTTGGCTTAGTGATTTTGTATTTTTCAACTCATCATCTTTCTCAAAAACACTTCTAACATGTCCACTTAACCCATTTACAATATTTTCTAAAGCTTTAGTCATAACTCCTTTAGCTTCATCTTTCTCACTTCCAAAAAGTTGTAAATCAACTTGACTTGCAATAAGATGTATCTCATTTACACCCTCTTTAGAACTTACTCTATCAAGAAGAGCAATGTCTTCACTACTCAAAAACTGCCCAGCAGGTGATACTATAAACACTACATCACAATATTTAAGTAACTCTTTCGTTCTCTCTTCTCTTGATGTTACGGGGTCATTAACTCCTGGAGTATCTATGATTTGTAAATCTTTTAACCTATCTGTCTTTAATTTAAGTGTTACCGACTTTGTAAATGGCATATATTTACCATCTGCTGAAACAAACTCTTTTAATTGTTTGTTAAGCTCTTCATTACTTTGTGCTTCTATTATACTATTTTTACTTAGCTCTTGAAGTGATATACCTGCATTTTTTATTTTTATATATTGATCGTAAGAAGAGAAAAGCTTATCATTCTCTTTAGCTTCTCTTTTGGCTTTTCTTTTAGCTTTTTCTAAAAGTTCATCTTCGTTTTTATCTTTAAAAATCTTCTTTTTTTTAGATTCTTGAAGTTTCTCTTGAGTTAATCTATCTACAAGTTCCAAATATTCATCATGTTCTCTCTTTATGTCATCAATATCTTCTTGTGAAAAAAAGTCTATCTCTGCTGTTGGTTTTTCAGCATATTCAAGTATAGTAAGTGCCGCTGTCATTGGTGTTGCTGCTTTAGGTAAAACATCTTCTCCATCAAAAATTAATGCATTAAGTAAAGAACTTTTTCCTGCTTTTACTCTACCGATAATACCTATTTTAAGTACTCGTCCTTCTTCCTCCATCTCATTAAGTGCTTTTTGTAAATCATCACTTTTTGAAATAGCATACTCATTTTTAAGAACCGATGCAATCTCTGTTAATTCATTTTCTAAAATTACATTTTCTAATTTTTTACTAAAATCAATAATACTCATACTATATTTCTCCTCTATTGTATAATGTTTGGGTAGTAAGCTTTTGTAGCGAATGTTTTACTTCTTCAAATGTTTTAATCTGCTCTTCAACCTCATTAATGTTTTTCTCTTTTTCCTCCATAGCCGAAGCTATCTCCTCTTCTTTCGATTTAAGTTGCTCTTCAAACTTTGCACTAACAGTTTCTATAAGTTTATTGAGTTGTTCGTTTAAGATATTTGGTAATACTGTTCTAATATTTGCAGACAAACTAGGAATTATCTCTGTTTCAAATTTATTAGATATGTCATTGCGAGCCTTCTGTTTTTGAAATGCACCAAAAATTTCAGGCAAGAAAACAAGAACAACTTCCAAAACAGGTGTTAATATAGCTGTGGTTAAACCCAATATTGTCGTTATAGTCTTATATATTTGCCCTTTTTTACCACTTGTCCATTCAGATAACTTTCCAAGTCCTTCTTGAACTGATTTAACCAAAGAAGTTACTTCTTCAGTCATTTTTTCTACCCATTGCGTATCTAAAGAGAATTCTTCTAAATTTGAAGAAATAGATTTTAACTCTAAACTAAAGTCATCAATGATATTTGCACTAATACTATTTAGCTTATTTTTAATCTCATAAATTAGTCTATTTTTAACAATCTCATTCACTTCATTTGAAAATGTATCTTTATTACTTAAAGCCAAATCTATAAGTGACTCTTTATGATTTCTAAGTTCACTACTTACAGCACTTATTATACTCTCTACTCCTTGGGAACTATATTTACTTTCTAACTCATCAAGCATAGATTGTTTTTTCTTTTTAATTTTATCTATACTGTCTTGTAGTTCATTCATAGCTTCTTGCGCTTCTTCTTTTGAATGTTTTAGTGTCGAAATGTGAACATTTATGCTACTTTCTATTTGAAAAAAGAGTGTTTTCAGACGAGAAGAAAAAAGTTTATTAAAAAGTTCTTCAGGGTCTATTGATTGCAAAATCTTCTTTAGATTCTCTCCTCCATTATCATCAACAAGTATTATATCAGCATTGAAATCAAACTCATCTTCAAGCTGTTCTTGCATTCTTTTAGCTACTTCTTGTACCTGTTCTAAAGGTCTTAAGTTTGTCTTACTCAAACAAAAAGAGAATCCTTTTCCATACTCTATAATGTTTTCTAATTCCCTCATCATACTTTTAGAAATACCACCATCCTCTATACTTGTTAAAACTACAAAATATACACCTAAATTAAGATAGTTTAATATAGCTTGATTATGTAACTGTACAGGAGAGTCAAATCCTGGCATATCCACCAAAATAAGTGGTTCTATTTTTTTTAGTTTTTCACTTTTAAAATACAATCTTAAATGCATATATTCAGATGCTCTATCTTTTATAACATCATTATCATCAAGTGTATACCTATCATAGCTTCCATCTTCTCTCACAGCTTCTATATACTCTTCTTTTGAATACCTAAGTTCTGTTGCCAAAGCTGTTTCTGGAGTAATCTTAGTAGCTAATATATTTTTACCTAAAAAAGAGTTTATAAGTGTACTTTTCCCCGCACTAAAAGAACCAACAACGGGAACAAGAAGTTCAGCTCTTTCAATTTCATTTTTCAACTCTTTTATTTTTGTAGTTTTAAACTTAATCTTTGCAATTAATGAAGAAACCTCACATAAGTATTTAGTATAATCCGATTGTATTTGTAACATTATTTTTCTCCTATTTTTAATATATTTTAGTACTACCCCAATAAAGTTTTCTCTAAAAAATTCATCTCAATCCTATGCATCGCTCCTTGGCATTTTGGGCAAATTGTTGACATAGCTAAAATATCTTTTCCATCCAGAGCATCACTCTTTATTTTTACTATTTTAGTATACCCACATTTGGTACACTTAAGTTTATATGGTTTTGGTGCTATTGGCATTTTTCCTCCTACTAATATTGATAAACTTAGAAACTAATTTAAATATTCAGCTTTTACTGTTTAGCTAAATAAATTTTACTCTTTTATATTTAATAAATTAATATAACCTCATTTTATTTTACACTATCCAAGCTTTTGGCTTGTTCAAACAGTTGCATTTTCTTTACGCTCCAATTAAACAAATATCTTTTTCCAAAAAATCTCAAATTGTGCAAAAACACACAATAAATTGAGTACAATAGTTTTTATGTATATATCCTAGCAAGCCCTATCTCAGTAAACTTCATCATGTGTACCAATATCTATAGGTATAATTTCATTATTTCTTATCACAAAGTCTATTACAGCCCTATATTTCATATTGATAGATACACTATAATATGCTCTTAACTTACCTTTTAATTTATGTAGTCGCAAAGATGGGTGGTAGGGGTCTATTGTAAGTAGTTCGATAGTTTTTATGTATCTATCTAGCACTTCGGGATGCTTTTTTATAAACTTTTTTAGTTTTTTAAAATACTCATCGGTTCTTACAATTTTATAGTTCACTCATTAACTCTTCTATATGCTCTTTGGCTGTTTGTGTTTTATAGTTACCATCTTTTATATCTTGCATAGCTTTCATATGGGCAATATCTAGCTCGCTCTCCCTAAAAGCTTTATATCGCTCTATATCGATAACTACATACTTATCTTTACCACGAACATTAATTATAAGTTCATCAAATTTGCTAAGCAAATTATCGAACATTGATACACCTTTTGTCTTTATCTCATTTGCTGTTACAATCATAGAGTATCCTTAATAGTACTTTTAAAAGTATTATAGCATATTTTTAATTATGTTTGTTATAATCCACTCATGTTAAAAGATAAATTCATAAAACTATGCAAAAACTTTAGCACCGATAAAGAGCTAACATTAAAACTATGGCAAGAGATAGAAGATGCTTATAGTCAAGCAAACAGGCACTACCATACACTTAAGCACTTAGAAAATATCTATAATGAGCTTCCAAAACTTGATTTTGTTACGGAGTTTGCTATATTTTATCACGATATTATCTACGATGTTAAACAAACAGACAATGAGCAAAAGAGTGCTTTATTTTGCAAAGATAGGCTAACTTGTTTAAATGTAGATATCTCTATTATAGAAGATACAGTTACTCTTATAAATGAGACAAAAACTCACAATCCAAGTTCTAAATGCAATGCTCTATTTTTAGATGCAGATTTATCTATATTAGGAAGTAACGAAGATATTTATGAAAATTATACAAAACAAATTCGAGCAGAATATGCTGTTTATAGCCAGTCAGATTACTACACAGGGCGTAAAAAAGTTTTAAAACATTTTTTAGAAAAAGAGAGAATATACCATAGCGACTACTTTTACAATAAATATGAAGCCAAAGCTAGAGAAAATATCGAAAATGAGTTAAAAACTCTCAGCCTTTTTACGCCAAATTAGTATAGAGATTATAAACAGTACAAATATCACCAACGGTTGCCCTAAATCTGCGGGGATTGTGCCGTTTATGCTTAGCATATTTACGCTGTAGAGTAGTGTCCAGATAATTAGTGTTGCTCCCATTGTTGATACTAGATATTTTGCTCGACTTACAAAGCGTCTATGTATCGGTAGCATGGCAAAAATCATAATTATTAGTATAGGGGCAAACAGAGGCATTACTACTTTTGTATAGAGTGCCGATTTTACTTTTGAGTTGTCTATTCCTTGCTCTTTTAGAAGGGCTAAGGCTCTTATGGCATCTTTTATGCTCATTCTTTTACCTTCGTAAAGTAGCCTTACAACTTTTGGATAGTAACTTTTTAAAATTGTCTCTTTTTCTATATGAATAACTTTGTAGCCTTCTGGTTTGCCATTACTGTATTGCAATATTTTCTTCTCTATATTGGTAGCTATCCACTTTTTGTTTTTAAATTTCGCTTTTTTAAAATGAGAAAGCTCTACAAGACGGTTATTTTTAGTGGTGTAAAGAGTAACATCACTAAACTCTTTTTTTACAACATCCATCTTTTTTGCAAAAACAAAATCGTTGTTATATTTAAAAAATATATTATCTAGCGACTTAAAGAGTTGCCTATTCTCTATCAACGCTCTTGCACTATCACCATAATATGCAAATTTTGTAAAGCTAAGTGCTACAATAAAGATATATACAATTGCAAAAACTGCAAAAAATGGCTTTATAAGTCTACTTTTTCTATAGCTAAACGATAAAAAAGCAACCAAATGATTACGCCAAAGCAAGTTAAAAAAAGTAATAATAGCCCCAAAAACTAAAGCTATCGGATAGATAAAAACTAAATAGTCACAATAGATATAATAAAAATACAAAAACTTTCTATTCGCACCCTCTACCTGTCCAAAGTGCTCTATAAAATCTATTAAAGTAGCCGCAAAAGTCAAACCCAATGCTACCATTAAAAAGTTTTTAAAATACTGTTTTGCTATATATAAAAACTCTGTGCTCATACAGTATTTCTCCTATAAAATCTTTTTTAACCCGAATTATGCATTAGAATTGACCTCTTGCAAAACTCTATATTTTTAGGGGTGCCCTTAAATATTCTCTATTGTGAAAAATAAACCAACGCTGTCATTCTGAGTGGAGCGAAGAATCTAACATAAACGGCTGTAAAGCTAAGTATTTAGTTCGGCAGTTTATGTTAGATTCTTCACATTCGCTCAGAATGACGGCGTTGGAGAATATTGTATAGCTTTTTCAAAGTCTCTTACAAAAATGGTAAAATGGCAACTTCCAACTTCCAACTTCAAACTTTCAACTCTTAATTCTTAACTCTTAACTCTTAACTCAAATAACTCCTATCTTTCTTAGAGTATTTAGACTTAAGCTCTTCTAACGGTGTATCTAGCCAAGCTTTTGCTACATCTGACCCATACTCCAAAAAAGCACCCATTACTTTTTGCTCTTCACTATTAAAATCACTAAGAACATGGCTTACTACCATCTCTCTTCTCTCTGGTTTGCCCACGCCTAATCTTAGCCTATTATACTCTTTTGTAATTAAACTATCTATAGATTTTAAGCCATTATGTCCGCCGTGTCCACCACCTTTTTTTACACGAACTGCTCCAAATGGCAAATCTATCTCGTCGTGAATTACTAAAATATCTTCTGGTTTTATCTTGTAAAAATTTGCAACTGCCTGCACGCTTTTGCCAGATAAATTCATAAAAGTTATTGGCTTTAATAGTAGTAAATCTCCAGATTTATAGAGTTCACCTAAAAATTTTTTATTTGATTGATTTGTAACATTAAGATTTTGTAGTAATTTATCGATTGTTAAAAAACCGATATTGTGTCGATTGTTTTGGTATGTCGGGCCGGGGTTGCCCAATCCGACTATAAGCTTCATTATCTAGCTTTAATTACACCACAGATAGATACGTGTGGTCTATCCATTAATTTACAGTTAGCTGGAACTTCAATATCTCTAACTAAGATTGACTCATCTCTCTCAAGAGGTGAAACATCTAAAGTAAATTTAGCAGGAATATCTTCGATGCTACCTCTTACTTTTAATCTTCTCTTAGTGATAACTAAAACACCCTTGTTTTTAATACCCTTTGGAACACCTACCGTTTCAACAGGCACTAAGTAGTTGCTTACAGAATTAGGAATAGCAACTCTTAAATCTACATGTACAATCATACCAGTAATTGGGTGTAGTTGATACTCTTGAACAACAACATTAAATTCTTTATCAGCAACTTTTACTGGAAACGCAAGAGAGTCTTTATTTCTTACAGTTCTTACAAACTCTCCGTGTTTAAATGCACAGTGAACATTCTCTACGCCATTTGCATAAATGTTCGCTATTAGATAACCATCTCGGCGTAACTTTTTAGCATTACTTTTACCGATACTATCTCTAACAATTCCTTCTAACATATTAATTCCTTAAATAATTTTTGAAACGAAATTATACCTAAACTATCTTAAAATATCATAGGTTGCTGTTCCATCTCCATTAGCATATATCGCTAAAGTTGCATTTCTCATTATATAGTGTGCTTCACCATCGGTAATTGTTCCATTATCATAAACAAGTGGTGTATTATGCATACTGTAACTACTATCCCACTTAACATATTCTTGCAGATTATTTATATAAATATTTCCAGAGCTTTGATACATTGTTCCACTGCTTGTACTTGTATCTATATTCAAAATAAATACTACATTTTCAAAACCACTACTCTTTCCATTCTCATTTGTAACTAAATTCAATATTGTTTTATAATCACCATTATTTAATAATTCTAATGTAATACTAGACTCTTTTTTTACAGCTATCTTATTATCACCATTTATATCTTGAATAGTAAAGTCTGTTAAATAATTAACTTCTAGTTTATTATCATATTTATGTTTTTTAATTGTTCCATTAAAAGTAAAATCACCTTGTGTACAGTTATTATATATATACTTAACACTACCATCGTTTAATGTCTCTTTATAGAGATTACCGCTATCACAATATTCACTTTCATCAGTCAATCTGCTATGTTTTGAAACATCACTACTTTTGTTCAACTCTTTTACATTATTTAAAAGCAAATTAAATATTGTAAATTTTGTACCATCTGAGATTTTTCTTGCATTTGCTGGCACTATTCTATCAGTATTATATCCAAAAAGTAAATCTGCTACCTCTTGTGCATTACTATCTGTAGAAGATGCTAAACGGCTATTACTTGGAAAAAGAGAATCTTTTTTCACACTGGCAGTAGTACCACCACCTCCACCACAAGCAACAACAAACAGTGCAGTTGCTACAATTAATAAACTCTTTATAATAGCTTTCATAATTAACTCCTTTTTAAATTTATAACTAAATTATAAAATTAAATTGTGCATAAATTGTAAATTCGTGATATAATTAATTATGACAAATAAAGAGATAGCAAAAATTTTTGAAGAGTTGGCAAAACTGTTAGAGATTAAAGGCGAAAACCCCTTTAAAATTAGAGCATACTTAAATGCCTCACGAGAGATAAATGCTCTACCATACTCTTTAGAATCTATGGTACAAGAGGGAAAAGACTTAACAAAGCTTCCAAATATTGGAGAACAAATCGCAAAGAAAATTCAAGAAATTGTTAATACTGGCAAATTAGAGAAGCTGGAAAAGCTAAAAAAAGAGTTTCCGCCAGCACTTTTAAAGCTACTTGCAATCGAAGGATTAGGTGCAAAACATATAAAAACACTTTATGAAAATTTACACTTTAAGACAGTAGATGAACTGCAAGAGTTAGCTAAAGAGCATAAAATACAAACGCTTAAAGGTTTTGGTCCAAAACTCGAAGAGAAAATTGCCAAAGGTTTAAAACTTTTAAAGCAAGAGGGCATACGCTTTTTATATGCACAAGCCGAACCATACGCAAACGAACTCTATAAATATCTACAAAATGTGCCAACTATTATTAGGCTCGAAATTGCCGGAAGTTTCAGACGCAAAAAAGAGACAGTAGGCGATTTAGATATAGTTGCATCTGCAAGCAATCCACAAAAAGTTATAGAGTTTTTTACAAGATTTCCAAAAGTTTCACAAATTGTAAGTGCTGGCGACACCCGCTCTACAATAGTGTTAGATAACTCTCTGCAAGTCGATTTTAGAGTAGTAAAAGATGAACATTTCGGCTCTGCACTGCACTACTTTACCGGTTCAAAAGCCCATGTATTAGAGATTCGTAGAATGGCTCAAGATTTAAACTTAAAAATAAACGAATATGGCCTGTTCTCTAACGACAAAAACTTAGCATCCAAAGAAGAGGCAGACATTTACAGAGCTTTTGGAATGGAATATATAGAACCAGAACTCAGAGAAAATCGTGGAGAGTTAGAAGCCGCCAAAAATGGAACACTGCCAAAGTTAATAGAGTTAAATGATATTAAAGCCGATATACACATATACAGCAACTTTAGCCTTGGAAAAAACAGTATAGAAGAGATAGCAACTTATACACAAGAAATGGGCTACAAATATATAGCAATTACAGACCACTTTGGCTCCATAGATAGCAATAAAATTGAGCAATACCTAAAAGAGATAGAGAGATTAAACTCTCACTATAAAGATTTTAAAATCATAAAAGGTGTAGAGTGCGATATATTAGAAGATGGCTCACTAGCCCTAAATAGTGACACTCTAAGCAAATTCGATATAGTTTATGGCGTAATTAACAGCAATTTTAAATTACCAAAAGATATACAGAGTGCAAGATTAATAAAAGCCATCCAAAACCCATATTTAAGTCTGATTTCGCACATAAGCAATAGAGTAATTCAACAAGATGAAGGAATCGAATTAAATTACAAAGAGATTTTCAATGCATTAAAATCCAACAATAAATTGCTAGAGATAAACTCCCAACCAAATCGCTTAGACATAAACGATATACTAGCAAAAGAGGCAAAAAAATATGGAATAAAATTCTTAATAAACAGCTCCACTAAAAGTTTAGAAGAGTTACACTATATAAAATACGGAGTAAACCAGGCGAGACGCGGATGGCTTGAGAAGAGTGATGTTGTAAACACAAAAAGTTTAAAAGATTTCTTATGTTATACTAAAGACCATCTCTAATAATAGATAATTTAATGAAAAAATACACTTTTATAGTACTAATAACTCTACTAAGCTTTACATATGCAAAAGACTCTTTGCTTTTAAGAGAATTATTGCTACTTAATAACCCAACTTTAAATAATGGGCACTATAAAAATAGTAATTTATACAGTATAGATAATTATTCAATTGGTAGAACTTTTTCATTTAAAAATCTAGAGACATCTTTATATTTAAGTTACTCAAAAAATAGCAATAATGAGAAATATTATGGATTAAAAAGTAGTATAGGCTATTACAAAAATATCGATGAAAGTATTAGTTATGGCTTTGGTCTGTCCACTTTTTTTTTAAATAACCACAAATTAAGTAATGAAACAACAATTTATGCAAAAATAGATTATAAAGTTAAAAGCAGTTACAACCCATACTTAAATTTACAAATTAATTATAATATATTTAATCTGCCTAAAACATATATAGAACCAAACGGATTTGAGCTAAAAATAAATAGCGGTTTTGATATAAAAACACTTAAGTTACAAACTAAATATCCTTTAACATTTAATCCATACATTCAGGCAGTATTTTATGATAGTAAAATAAAAAAGTATTTAGACTTTAGCCAAATATATACTATTGGCTTTGGCGTTAATTATCCTATAGGAAAACATTTAAACAAAAAATCTTTCTTTTACTCAACAAAAGTTAAATTTGCACTTCAGAAAACATTTTCCGATAAAGATTTTTCAGGATATAATTTATCTTTTAAAGCAACACTATTTAATTTTTAAATTATCTAAATATTTAGCTACTGCATCTTCATCGTTTGTATGTGGCAATACAATATCTGCTTTCTCTTTTAATTCATCTATTGCATTTGCAACAGCAATTTTTGTACCAGCCGAGCTAAACAGCCCCAAATCGTTGTGGCTATCGCCAAATACTGTAGTCTTATCTATAGAGATACTCTCTATCTCTTCTAATTTTTTAAGTGCATGGGCTTTATCGCCTAGAGGGTTTAGTACGGTTATAAAGTAGCAATCAAAATATGGATCATCTGAGCGTTTTATCTCTATAGCATCTTTGAACTTATCTTTTAAAACTTGCTCTAAAATTTCGCTATCCTCTTTGCCTGCTTGGTAAACTAATTTTAAATTATACTCTTTTGCTCTAAGCTCACCCTCGCTAAATATGCGTCTTCGCATCTCCATAGTTTTTATTATCTCTTCTTGATGCTTGTTTAGCTTTTTTGGATAGTAAAAGTGCTCTACTGCTCCATCTTGTGCAACAATTAAAGGCTCTATGTTTAACTCTTTTTTGCTAACATCCATAATCTCATCACCAAGCTCTCTACTTATAGAAGCCATATGCAAAATCTCACCATTAGGTTTAGCAATAACCGTACCATCTAGCAAAATCAAAGGCTCTCTTAAATCTAACCCTTTTAACAGCTCTGCAACACCTGTGTAACTTCTAGCAGTAGCAACAGAGAGTTTAACCTTACTAGCAGTACTATTCCAAACCTCTTTAGTAAAATCACTAACAGTAGTATCACTTCTAAGAAGCGTAAAATCCAAATCGCTTAAAAATAACATCTATCTCCTTATCAGTCGAAGCTAAAAGCTGAAGGCTTAAAGCATAAAGCTAAAGCCGTAGCTTCGCTTTTTAAAAATGGCGAAGCCACACTAATAACTTCAAACTTCAAACTTTCAACTTCAAACTTTCAACTTTCAACTTCCCCAATGTCGTCCCTATTCCAGCGACTTGCATCTAAAAATGTATCTTCGTGAATATGTTTAAAAGAGGCTTTTAGTGTTCTAAACAGGTTTTCATGTTTCCCTTCTAACTCTCTTAGCCACTCTTTCGTATTGGCTCTTGCATATGGCATTTTTGTTGCTATTTTCATTGCTGGGCACGCTTCGTCGCCTATTGTTAAAAAGCCATTCTCCTCGGCAAAATTTCGTAGTTGCTCTTCGCGAGCTTCGATTAGTGGGCGGATAACATGCAAGCCACGGTCTGCTTTATAAATTGCAGGCATTGAACGGAGAGAACCATTGTATAACATATTCATAAAAAAGCTCTCTACTGCATCATCTAAATGGTGCCCTAAAGCTACTTTGTTAAAGCCATGCTCTAGGGCATATGTATATAGTGCCCCTCTACGCATACGAGAGAAGTAACTACAGTACGAACTACCCTCTCGCATACTATCTTGTGCAATATCGAAAATATCTGTTTTATAAACTTCGTAAGGAATATTGTACTCCCTGCAGTGCTCTTCTAAAAAGCCGTAATCTTCGCCATCCATTCCATAACTAACAGTACAAGCTTGGTACTCAAACTTAAATGGTGCATGCTGTTGCATATTGGCAATTAAGTGCAACAGAGAGAGCGAATCTTTACCACCACTAAGTGCAACCAATACCCTATCTCCCTCGCCAATAAGCTTATAGTTTGCATTAGTCTTACCAAATGTACGAAGTAACTTTTTACTAATCTTTGCCCGTTTTTGTTTCAAATATTTTCCTTTTTTGGAAGTGTGGAGTCAAAAGGTGCGGTGTGGCACCACACCCTACCATCAACTATCAACCATTAACCATCAACAACTTAGCGAACAGCTAAGTTCTCAACCATCTCCAACACAAAATCTGCACTAACTTTTGCTGATTTTTCTAAAAATGCATCGAAATCGAAGCTTGCATCCATATCGGCACTATCGCTTATAGCTCTTAGTATGAAAAATGGCACATTTAAAGCGTCGCAAACTAAAGCTACGCTGTAGCCTTCCATTTCGATTGCATCTGCGTTAAAGGTCTCTTTTATCTGCTCTTTTTTCTCTTGCGAACTAATAAATTGATCACCCGTAGCAACTACACCCTCTTTTAACTCTATACCTTTAGAGTTAGCAACACTCTTTGCAACTTCTACTAAATTACTGTCTGGGTATATAAATACCTTACCCTCTGGCACAAATCCTGCCGGGTGTCCAAATGCTGTAATATCTAAATCGTGTTTACATAATTTACTTGCATATATTAAATCGCCAATTTTAAAATCTTCGTTAATTGCACCTGCAACTCCACTAAATAGTAGCGTATCACAGCCAAAATGCTCTATTAAAATAGTTGCCGTAAGTGTTGAGAATGCACACCCTATTTTAGAGTAAGCAACTACAACATCAACACCTTTGTATTTTGCTTTATAGTATCTGTTATCTGCATAATCTACTCTTGATATATCTTCTAACTTCTCTAAAAGTGGCTCCACCTCTTCTGGCATTGCCCCTAGTATTGCAATTTTCATTATTTTCCTTGTTTGTATAGTTCTTGATAATTTGAGCAAACGGGACGACACACAGGTCGTCCCCTACAAAAATGCCTAACCTATATCCTAAATCCTAACCACTAAACCATTAAAGAGCTTCTAGCTCTTTAATGGTTTTTTCTAAACTAGCCATATCACTAATATTAAAGTGTGGCTTTTTAGTTAGCTTTTTATTTAGCCCTTTTAGTACATTTCCATGTCCAAACTCAATGTAACAATCTACCTCATCATCTATTGCTAAAATCGACTGCTTATAGAGTACTGGCATTGTAAGTTGTTTTGGTAGTAACTCTAAAGCTTCAGCTTTACTAGAGTAGCCTTTAGCCGTAACATTTGATATAACTGGTGCTATAAATTCATCTTTTATAACTTTCTCTAACTCTACTTTAAATGGCTCTACAGCACTTTGTAGCAGTGGGCAGTGGCTAGCTACACTCATATTTAAAAGCATCGCTCTTCTTGCTCCTGCCTCTTTTAACTTTGGCTCCAACTCTACTAAATCTGCTTTGATACCTGCAATTACAATCTGCCCATCGCTATTATAATTTACTGCCCAAACTTGCTTGCCTGCATCTCTTTCGCTTGCACATACAGCCTCTACATCTTCATCACTAAGTCCTAAACTTACCAACATTCCAACTTCTGCATCTTTACAAGCATTTGCCATCAACTGCCCTCTTTTATTTACAAGAGTTACAGCATCGCTAATATCTAACGCCCCAACAGATGCCAATGCACTTAACTCGCCCAAAGAGTGACCCAAAGCGTATGCTGGCTTAATTGCCATTTCGCTCTCAAAAAGCTTATAAGCCATCATACTAACAAGCAAAATTGCCGGTTGCGTAAACTCTGTTTTAGCCAAATTCTCATTTTCACTAAACAAAAGCTCTTTAAAATCAATCCCACTTTTAGCACTAGCCTCATCCAAAATAGACTTTGCCAACTCACTACTATTATAAAAATCCTCTCCCATACCAACAGCCTGAGAGCCTTGCCCTGGGAATAAAAATGCACACTTCATTGTATATCCTTTCTTAACCTGAATTTGATGGAATACTATGTTCTTAATTTTACGAGGTTTTTCATAGACGACGACATATTTTTGAAAAACTAGCTATGCTAATTCGAAAAAATATGTCTAAGTATATGGTAAACCTCGTAAAACCCGAAGGGAAGCTTAAAAATAGACAATCTTTACCAAATAAAATTTTTGAATTAGCTTAAGCTAGTCCTGCAAATTTGATTTGAAAAATCTTGTCTATTTTTAAGCTTTTGAGGACATAGTATTCCACCAAATTCAGGTTATTAAGCTTAGAGCTTAGAGCTAAGAGCACAGAGCTAAATTTGTGGCTTCGCCTTTTATTAAAAAAGAAGCGAAGCTACTTTGTTAGCTCTACGCTCTAAGCCCTAAGCTCTAAGCTCCAATAATCGCTCCATCAACACCAGCTAGTACTACCTCTTCTATTTCTTCTTCAGAACTAATTTTAGCCAAAACTTTAGTATCCCAAAGATAGTTATCTGCAACTTTTTGTAACTCTTTGGCTAATTCAAAACTGCAAATTATAAAAGTAGCTCCTAAGTTAGATGCAAAAACAGCCTCTTTAATGCTAGCAACATCTACCACATAAGCAACTTCATTAGCTTGGCAATATTTTGCTAACTCGTAAGGTGAATTAAAACTCTTTAACAGCACAATATCTTTTGGGCTACTCTTTTTAATATCTTCTACAGACTCGACACTAAAAAAGTTAGGCGTTGGTAAATCTTTAGCACCAAATATTAACATTTAAGCACACTCGTCACAGTAGTATTTACCAGCTTTAAATATAGCCTCTTTTTTTGTGATAAATACACCACATTTACTACACTCTACTAATGTATCACCATCCTCTTTATCTACTTTTTTATCTTTTTTTTGTGATAATTTAAATTCGCCACCAAATGCTTTGTATAAAAAGTAAATTAGTGCTCCAAAAAGTATTATTTTTAAAATCATATCTGTTTAATCCATAAGTAATTTCGTTTATCTTTCTGAACTATATCATATTTAAGCTGACTATTTAGCTCTTTTATCTCGTCGTAAACTCTACTACCCTTATAAAATAGAAATTCTGTTTCATTGCTACAAACTCTCTTTGTAAGTTCAAGTAGCAACTTAGTGTTTGTTACAGCTCTTGAGGTAACTAGAGAAAACGGCTCGTATTCTAAATTCTCTACCTTGTTTTTAAAGATAGTTAAATTTTTCAACTCCAACTCTTGGCTCATTAAACGCAAAAAAGTAGCCCGCTTATTTATAGGTTCAGCTAAAACGCAATCGGCACTATCCCAAACCACAGCCAAAATAAGCCCCGGAAATCCAGCCCCAGTACCAACATCTAAAAAGCTCTTAGGCTCAGAGATAAAAGTAGTAGGCAAAATAGAGTCGATAATATTATCCACAATAGCCTCTTTGCTCTTAGCCCCAGTAATATTATGCACCCTATTATACCACTCTAGCTTAACAATAAACTTCTCTAACTTAGCCACCTTAGAAGCCTCTAACTTAACACCAGCTTCTAATAACACTTTTTCCAATTCCAACTCAACCCCTAACTTTTCACTATTAACTTTTCACTTACAAGAGGTGTCCCATCTGCTCTTTCTTAACTTGCAAATAATCTCTATTGCACTCATTTGCTTCAATTACTATTGGCACTCTCTGCACAATTTCAAAACCCTCTAAAGCGTCTAACTTCTTAGGGTTATTTGTTAGTAATCTTAACTTTTTTATGCCAAAATGCGAAAGTATATCTCGAACAATATCGTAAGTTCTCTCATCAGCTCTAAAACCTAACTGATGGTTTGCCTCTATTGTATTTAAGCCCTTATCTTGCAAAGCGTAAGCGTTTACTTTGTTAAAAAGCCCAATATTTCGCCCCTCTTGGCGATGGTAAATCACCATTCCCCCACTATTTGCTATCTGCTTTAAGCTAGCCTCTAACTGCTCTCCACAATCGCACTTTAAAGAGCCTAATACATCACCAGTTAAACACTCTGAATGCACGCGCACAAGTGGAACTTCGGGCAAATTTTCGGTAAATATTACTAAATGCTCTCTATCGCCCTCTTTAAAAGATTGAATTTTGAAATTTCCATACTTAGTTGGCAAATTGGCAATGTTCGAAATTTTACTACTTTTCACGAGCTAGCTACCTTTTTTTAAAAACTTTGGCAAATTATACTAATTTTTTTACTTCTTTTAGGTAAAATTTAATAAAAAAAAGCCAAAAGCTTAAAGCTTAAAGCTTAAAGCCAAATTTGTGGCTTCGCCTTTTATCAAAAAAGAAGCGAAGCTACTTTGTTAGCTTTGAGCTTTCTGCTTTGAACTTTTAGCTTCCCAAAGGGAAATTCTTGGCACAAGTTCCATGCACCCACTGCAAATTAGAGTTTGATGAATCTGTTATGATTAAAGAAAAGAAGAATGGCAAGACTCTATACTTCTGCTGTAAAGGTTGTGAAGGGGTTTACCACCTTTTAAATGCAAAAGATTTAGATGGATTTTATGAACAATTAGGAAACAACAAATTAGAACCTGTAAAATTAGATGCAAATGATGATTTAGAGCGTTTCGATTTAGAGGGCTTTAAAAAGAAATTTGTAAAAACAACAAAAGATGGCTTTAGTGAAATAAATTTAATAATCGAAGGTATTCACTGCTCTGCTTGTGTCTGGTTAAACGAAAAGGTGCTTCACCAAACAGATGGCGTTATAGAAGCTACAATCAACTACTCTAACAATAAAGCCAAAGTTATCTGGGATGAAGATGAGATAAAACTATCCAAAATTATCGAGACAATTAGAGCTATTGGCTACAACGCTTACCCATACGACCCAGCAATTCAAGAAGAAAAAGCTGTAAAACTTAGAAACGAATACTACTCTCGAATTTTAGTAGCCGTATTTGCAACAATGAACATTATGTGGATTGCTATTGCTCTATATGCTGGTTACTTTACAGGTATGGATGAGAGCAAGAAAAACATTCTACATATTGCAGAGTTTATACTAGCAACTCCAACACTTTTTTATAGTGGTTCTATATTTTTCAGAGGTGCATATTATGGACTTAAAAACAAATTTATTAATATGGATTTACTCGTAAGTGCGGGGGCTAGTTTAGCATATATTTATTCAGTTTATGCAATGATTACAAAACAAGGCGAAGTCTATTTTGATTCGGTAACTATGATTATTACCTTTGTTTTAGTTGGTAAATATTTAGAGATTTTAAGCAAGAAAAAAGCAGCCGATACACTCGATAAAATTGCAAGTTCTAGCCCAACAGAAGCATTGGTAGTAGAGGGTAATAATAAAGTATTAAAATCTATAGAAGTTATAGACGAAGGCGAAATTATCGAGTTAAAACCTGGAGAAAAAGTAGCAATAGATGGCATTTTAACAAAAGGCAAAGCATCTTTTGATTTAAGTATTTTAACAGGCGAGAGCGAGCCAATTTTAAAAACAGTTGGAGACGAAGTAATCAGTGGTTCTATGGTAATAGATAGTGTTGTAGAGTACAAAACAACAAAACGGGCTAATAACTCACTTTTACACAATATTACAGAACTATTAAGCGACGCAATTACTAAAAAGCCACATATAGAACAACTTGCCAATCAAGTTAGTGGATACTTTAGTGTAACTATACTGCTAATTGCAATAGCTACATTTCTTGGTTGGTATTTCTTAGTTGGTGCCGGCTTCGAGAGAGCTTTGATTGTATCGATTTCTGTAATTGTAATCGCTTGCCCATGTGCATTGGGTTTAGCAACACCAATGGCAACCCTTATTGGTATCTCAAAAGCCGCCAAAGAGGGTATACTTTTTAAAGAGGCAAGCAAAATAGAGACTATGGCAAAAACAACTCTATTAGCATTAGATAAAACAGGCACAATTACCGTTGGCAAGCCGATTGTGGTAAATTATAAAGAGTATAAAGATTATGATAAAAACTTGCTATACTCTTTAGTTAAATCTTCAAATCACCCAATCAGCAAAGGGGTAAAGAGTTATCTATTAGAACATTATAATTTAAAAGAGTTACCATTAAAAGAGCACAAAGAGTTACAGGCAAAAGGGGTAAAAGCAAGTTACGAAAATAGCGATTTACTTGGTGGAAATTTGGAACTTTTAAAGCATAATAAGATAAACTTTGAGTATAGTTGTGATAACTCATTATATATTTTTGCAATCGATGGCAAAGTGGTAGCAGCTTTTGAACTTAGCGATATTGTAAAACCTAAGGCAAAAGAGTTTGTAGAAAATATTAAAAAGTTAGGTATAAAAGTGGTAATGCTTACAGGCGATAGAGTCGAAGTTGCAGCTAAAATAGCTAAAGAGGTAGGCATAGAGCAAATAGAGGCAAACCTACTACCACAAGATAAAGCTGCTTTAATTGACACTTACCATGAAAAAGGCGAAATTGTGGTAATGGTTGGAGATGGAATCAATGACTCTATAGCTTTGGCAAAAAGCGACATTGCTATAGCTATGGGAAGCGGAGCTGACATTGCAGTAGAAGTTAGCGATATTGTGCTTTTAAATAATTCACTAGAGAGTTTAAATAGTGCTTTTATTATCTCTAAAAATGTATTTAAGAGTATAAAACAGAATTTATCTTTAAGTTTATTGTATAATGTCATAGCAGTTCCACTAGCAGTAATGGGCTATGTTACCCCACTTGTTGCTGCACTTGCGATGAGCTTAAGCTCTCTAAGTGTTGTGGCAAATTCATTTAGAATTAAGAAAAGCTGAAAGCACAAAGCTAAAAGCCTAAAGCCATAGTATGGCTTAGTCACATTTTTTATAAAACAGCTACCTTATAAGCTTTGTGCTTGTAGCTTTAAGCTTTGTGCTTTTCAAGCCTAAGGCTTAAAAAACAAAAGGAAAGAGATGAGTGATAATATAATAATTTTAATGCTAGGTATATCAACCTTTTTAGGAGCCCTTGGGCTTTGGGCTCTGCTTTGGGGCTTAAAAAGTGGACAATTTAATGACCAATCTAAATTTTTAGATACAGCTAGATTTGATAGCGAAGAGGATTATAGAGATGCTGTAATGATGGAACAGAAGAAAAAAGATGCAATTAAAAGAAAAAAAGAAAAAGAAAAAGAAAAAGAAAAAAACTATATGCCTAATGACTAAACTTATTACAAAACATATAGGCAATAGAGGGATATTATGGATTTATTCGATTTTGACTTTAGTGAAAATAACGATGGTAAAAAGAGCAAAATTATACTTTTTGACACAGAGACAACAGGAACAAACAGCGACGACCAAATTGTAGAGATTGGTGCAATTATAGAGGATTTAGATGAAGCCTACGAGCAACACTATGAACTTTGTGCAACAACCAATAATAAATTAATAGATATAAACGCAATGGCAGTTCACGGCATTAGAAACGAAGATATAGCAGACAAAGAGCCATTTGAGCAGAGCGACTTTTATAAAAGAGTACAAGAGCTAAATACGCCAACAAACTATTTAGTTGCTCACAACTTGCCATTTGATTTAGCAAGATTAGAGTATTACGGTTTTAGTGCAAAATGCAAACTAATAGACACCTTGCAGTGTGCAAAACATCTATTTGAACTTGGCGAAGTTTTGGGCGAGTGGGAGTATGCACTGCCTAACTACAAGCTTCAGACATTTAGATATATTCTATTTAACAAAGAGCAAGAGGATAGCGCTGCTAAAAAGTATGGTGTAGATATTAAAGCACACAATGCAATAGGCGATGTTGTAATACTAAAAATGTTTTTTGATGTGCTTATAAAGCGAGTTCAAAAACTAAACCCAAATTTTGATAAACAAGATGCACTAAATGAGTTGGTAGAGTTGAGTACTAAGCCAGTATTAGTTAAAACATTTAACTTTGGAAAATACAAAGGAAAACTTATAAAAGCTGTGCTAGAGATAGATAGAGGCTACTTAGAGTGGCTTTATAGAGATATTAAAAAGAGAAAAAATAGTGGCGAGAGTATAGATGAAAATATGTACCACACGCTAAAAACAGTACTGGAGCAAAAATGATAGCAATAGTAAATTACAATATGGGAAATTTAGGCTCAGTATATAACGCTTTTGAAAAAGTGGGTGCAAAAGCAAAAATAGAGAGCGACCCAAAAAAATTAAAAGATTACGACAAGTTAATCCTACCAGGAGTAGGAGCATTTGGCGACGCAATGGAGCACTTAAACAGCACAGGTTTAAGCGACGCAATAAAAGAGTATGCAAAAAGTGGCAAATACATAATGGGTACATGCTTAGGAATGCAACTACTCTTTAACAGTAGCGAAGAGTTCGGAGCCAACGAAGGCTTAGGTTTAATAGAGGGCAAAGTAGTAGCTTTTGATAAAGATAAATTCGATAACCAAAACCTAAAAGTACCCCACATGGGCTGGAACGAACTATTTACCCAAAGAGAAGATAAAATCTTCGCAAACTTACCAAAAGAGTTCTACCTATACTTCGTACACTCATACCACGCAATATGCGACGATAGTTACGCAATAGGTAAAACAAAATATGGATACGAATTCGTAAGTGCCGTAAACAAAGAAAATATCTACGGCTTCCAACCCCACCCAGAAAAAAGCCACAAGCAAGGCTTACAAATTATAGAAAATTTCGCTAAAATATAAAGATTATTTTATTTGTAATTGTAGGGGACTACCTATGTGTCGTCCCATAAATTTTAATAAATAGACAACTTTGCCCAATATAACAAAAGCCCCACATTAAGGAGACTAAATGAGTCAAGAGCATTTTATAAAAAATATAGAGATAAAAAACTTTAAACTGTTTAAGGACTTTAAAGCCGAAGGCTTCGGGCGTGTTAATCTTATTGGTGGGAAGAATAATGTAGGCAAAACTGCTTTTATGGAGGCTTGTTTCTTATCTCAAGCAGAGAGTACAGAAGATTTATTTAGTAAACTTCTTGAAATTAAAACACATAAAGATGTTATAAATAATTTATTAAGTAAAAATAGTAGAGAAGAGGATTTAAGAACATTAGTAACAAATAACATTGGAATAGGTTTAATATCTACATTAAATGACAAAAGAACAAGAATTTTACATACTATTTTACATAATGGTTTAATAACTATTTTAAATATTCCTACAATAAAAGAAAGTTCAAGTTCACTACAGTATGAAATAGTTGATAATAAAATAGAACTTGGCGGTTTAAATTTAGAATCATACAATTATACACTCACAAATATTATAGATATACTTAATACCTATTTAGAAAATACTAAAATAAATTTTTCAATCAATTATATATCAATATTTTCAAATTCAAATAATGAATTAGAAAACATTATTGGTGATTTAAAATTGAATAAAAAATATAATCAATTAAATAATTATCTAAAAAAAGTTTTTAATGTTGATTCTATAGATATTATAAAAGATAAGCCAATGCTAGAGATAAATGGAAACTATTTAGAACTTTCTGAATTTGGACAAGGTATAAAAGGCTTTATTAATATAATTACATCTCTATTATTGTTAGAAAATAGTTATCTTTTTATTGACGAGATAGAAAACGGCATCCATTACAGTAATTATGATACACTTTGGAAAATAATCTTAACAATTTCAAAAGAGCAAAATGTGCAAGTGTTCGCTACTACCCACTCTAAAGAGTGTATCGAATCTTACGCAAGAGTTGCAAAAGAGTTAAAAGATAAAGATATTACTTTTTTCAAATTAGGTAGAAATCAACAGAATGAATTAAAAGGAATGGTTTATCCTTATGATTGGTTTATAGACTCTATCAAGCAAGAAGAAGAGGTTAGAGGATGGTAAGAATATTTGTTGAAGGAGTAGATGATGAAAAATTTATCATTAAACTCTTAAATGATTTAAAAAACTCTTCGGATATAAGAGTTCCTGGCAATTTTAACTTTGGAAGCATTATCAACAGATTTGGTGGCAAAAAAAAACTTTTAGACTCAAGTCACACAAAGTATAAACAAGTTTCAAAACTAATAGAAATTGGGGAAATTAAAAGAGCCCTATTTATCTTTGATTGCGATTTTGAAAAAGATGATAATAGTTGCAATGGAATGGAAAACTCTAAAAAATGTTTTGATAAATTAATTCAAGAATTAGATTGGAATATTGAAGCAGATGTCTATATTTTTAATAAGAATTTAGACTATTTTTTGCTAGAGACTATTAACACAAAAGAGTGCTATACACATTTTAATAATTTAGTAGAGTGTTTGGAGGTAGAAACTCTAAAACCCAATAAAAAACCCATAGCTAATTTATATAGAGATTTATACCCTTACCCTCAATTTGATTTTAAAGATGAGAAATTTCAAGAATTAAAAACAAAACTAAAAAACTTATTTGAAGGAATAGAATAGATGACAATACTACCAGCAATAGATTTAAAAGATGGCAAAGCAGTAAGACTTAGCAAAGGGTTAATGGATTCAGCAAAGATTTATAGTGATGAGCCTTGGCAAGTGGCTAAGAGGTTTGAAGAGTTAGGGAGCGAGTGGGTTCACTTAGTCGATTTAAATGGGGCATTTGCAGGGAAGCCTGAGAATTTAGAGCAGATTAAAAAGATACGCCAAAATTGTAACTTAAAGTTAGAGCTTGGTGGTGGTATTCGCGATGAAGAGACTATTAAGATGTATTTAGATTTAGGGATAGATAGATTAATTCTAGGCTCTATAGCGGTAAAAGATGCACAATTTGTAAAAGATATGGCAGCTAAATACCCTATTGTTGTAGGAATTGATGCAATAGATGGTATGGTAGCTGTAGAGGGGTGGGCAGAGACTTCAGATATGAAAGCAACAGATTTAGCTCGTGCTTTTGCCGATTGTGGCGTAGAGGCAATTATCTGTACAGATGTTGGGCGAGATGGCATGATGACAGGCTTAAATATAGAGTTTACAAAGTCTATACAAGAGGCAAGTGGCTTAGAGACAATAGCAAGTGGAGGACTTAAAGACATAAACGACATCCATGCACTTATAGAAGCCGGCATAGATGGTACTATTGTAGGTAAGGCATTTTATGAAGGTACTCTTGATTTAGAAGAAGCGTTTAAGTTGGTTAATTAGTATATTGGTATATTAGTATATTGGTGTAATGGTTAGAAATCTTGTGCTAATATACAAATAACCAATAACCAATACACAAATAAACAAGGAAATAAATTGAACGATAAGTATATAGAATTAACAGTAAAAACCAACCCCGATTTAGTTGAACTTTTAGCAGATTTTATTATGAATGCAACTGGAGAGGCTGTAGAAATAGGCACAGATACAATAGTTCTTAGAACTAGCGAGAGTACAGAGACAATCGAGCAACAGTTAAAAGAGTTAGATATTGAGTGCGAAGTAAGCAAAGAAGAGAAAGAGAATATCGATTGGATAAAAGCTTATCAAGATTCAGTTCAACCTATTGAGGCTGGCGAGTTTTATATCCACCCACAGTGGCATGAAGCAAAAGAGGGTAAGATAAATATCTTAATAAACCCTGCTCTTGCTTTTGGCTCTGGGCATCACGCTACAACTTTTAGCTGTCTGCAAGCAATTAGCAAATATGTAAAGAAAAGCGACACGCTTTTAGATGTTGGTTGTGGTAGTGGAATCTTAGCTTTAGCTTCTACTCACAAAGGGGCAGTTGTAGATTTATGCGATACAGATGAATTAGCAGTAGATAGTTCAAAAGAAAATTTTGCACTAAATGGTAAAGAGTATAACAACATTTGGGTAGGCTCGGCAAATAAAACAGATAAGAAATATGATGTTGTAGTAGCAAATATTATAGCAGATGTGTTAAAAATGATAGCAAATGAGTTAAAATCTAAGCTAAAAAGTAATTCTTACTTGATAGTTTCAGGAATTTTAGATAAAAAAGAGCATATAGTTACAGATGCATTTTCAGATTTAGATATAATCGAGAGAATACAAAAAGATGAATGGGTAACTTTTATTTATAAAGGACAGTAATGGCAGAAAATAATAACGATAACAATAATAATAACAACAACTTTTTTAAGGATAATCCACTAATTGCATTCGCAATATTTTCTATTGTAGTAATTATGATTTTTAAAGTATTTATTGGAAATACTACATCACTAGAGAGTTTACAAAACAGTAATGGTGCAATGGTTACTCAAACAAAAAAAGTAACTTACTCTGATATAAAAAATTTAGTCAAAGATGACAAAATTAAAGAGCTTAAAATTACACCAACAGTTATAGAAGCGATTGGCGGTGATGGCGGGCATACAAGATATATTGCCGAAAATATTCCAGCAAGCGATCCATACTTTATTAAACTTTTAGATGAACATCATGTAAAATATATTGGTGTAATGGGTGGCGGATTAATGGCTGAATTAATCAGTTCGATTCTACCAATTCTACTATTCTTCGGAATTTGGATACTACTAGCTAAAAAAATGAGCAAAGGTGTAGGTGGTGGCATACTAGGTGTTGGCAAAGCTGGTAAGCTTATTAACTCTGAAAAACCAGATGTTAAATTCGACGATGTTGCGGGTGTAGATGAAGCAAAAGAGGAAGTTAAAGAGATAGTAGATTTCTTAAAATATCCAGAACGCTACATTGAACTTGGTGCAAAAATACCTAAAGGTGTATTGTTAGTAGGACCTCCAGGTACTGGTAAAACATTGCTTGCAAAAGCAGTTGCCGGCGAGGCAAGTGTGCCATTTTTCTCTGTAAGTGGTTCTAGCTTTATCGAAATGTTTGTAGGTGTGGGTGCTAGCCGTGTGCGAGATCTGTTTGAACAAGCTAAAAAAGAGGCTCCATCTATTATATTTATTGATGAAATCGATGCAATCGGTAAATCAAGAGCAAGCGGTGGACCAATGGGTGGGAATGATGAGCGAGAGCAAACTTTAAACCAACTACTAGCCGAAATGGATGGTTTTGGAACAGATACACCAGTAATTGTATTAGCAGCAACAAACCGCCCAGAGGTGCTAGACCCCGCACTACTAAGAGCTGGTCGTTTTGATAGACAAGTACTTGTAGATAAGCCAGATTTCGAAGGGCGTTTAGCAATATTAAAGATACACTCTAAAGATGTAAAACTTTCACCAAAAGTTAATTTAGAAGAGATTGCAAAAGCAACAGCAGGACTTGCCGGTGCAGATTTAGCAAACATTATTAACGAAGCCGCTCTTCTTGCAGGTCGTCACAACAAAAAAGAGATAGAACAGCAAGATTTAATGGAAGCAATCGAGAGAGCTTTTGTAGGACTTGAGAAAAAGAACCGTAAAATTAACGAGTTAGAGAAAAAGATTGTCTCTTATCACGAAAGTGGACACGCACTCATGGCAGAGCTTACAAAAGGTGCTACAAGAGTTACAAAAGTATCTATTATTCCAAGAGGACTTGGAGCATTAGGATACACTCTACATCTACCAGATGAAGAGAATCGTTTCTTAAAGCAAAAGCATGAATTAATGGCAGAGATAGATGTTCTTCTTGGTGGTCGTGCAGCAGAGGATATATTTGTAGGTGACATCTCAACAGGTGCAGGAAACGACTTGCAAAGAGCAACAGATATTTTAAAAGATATGATTACAAAATATGGTATGAGTGATGTTGCAGGCTTAATGGTGCTAGAGCAAAATAGTGGTGGTGCATTCTTAACTGGTGGTCAAACTATTAAAGACTATAGTGAAAAAATGGCAGAAGCTATCGACGAGAAGATAAAATCTACACTAGATAATCGTTATGAGTATGTAAAAAATACTCTAAAAGATTATAAGGAAGCTATAGAGGCTATGACCGCTGAACTATTAGATAAAGAGGTTATAGAGGGTAGTAAAGTTCGAGAAATTATTGAGAAATTTGAAACTGATAATAATTTAGAATCAAGACTTGCTCATACAGAAAAAGTAGCACAAGAAGAGGCTGACGCAAAAGAACACGATATTAAAGCAAGCAAAGCAGAGAGTCAAGAGAACAAAGAATCATAAAATGAAAAAGAGTGTAAAGCTAAACTATCTATTGCCAAATCTCTTTACAGCATCTTCAATATTTGTTGCCATTGTTAGTATTATACAATCTAGCAAAGGCAACTTTGAACAAGCCTCTTGGTTTATTATACTATCACTTGTTTTGGATGGTTTAGATGGTAAAATTGCTCGTTTAACTAAAGGCGAAAGTAAATTTGGCATAGAGTTTGACTCTTTAGCTGATATAGTAGCTTTTGGTGTTGCACCAGCTATGCTTATATACTTCCAAATTGGGCATGGATACTCTAAATTTGGCACACTAATAGTAGCTTTATATGTGGTATTTGGAGCAGTTAGACTTGCTCGGTTTAATATAACAACAAGTAAAAACGACCCTAATGTCTTTATTGGTTTACCAATACCAGCAGCAGCTCTATTCTTGGTTTCACTTTCACAAATAGACTATAAATACAATATAAGCTTTTTAGAACCTATAATACTAATTTTAGCTCTAATTGTAGGAATTTTAATGGTCAGCAATTTTAGATACTTAGCGTTTAAAAAAATAGAGTTTAAAAAAGCCATATCTTATAAAATTTTAATACTTTTAATTCTTATTGGCTCGCTACTCTATCTCTTACCAATAGAGACAATCGCCATATTTTTCATAATTTATGTAATATCTGGACCTATTAGAGCTATTTATGCTATAAATAGAAAAAGTCGATTTAAAAGATAGTTTATATATGTAAGGACAACCCTTCAATGCCATTAAGTTAAGGATTCTATATCCATTTATTTGCTTTAAGTTCAAAGTCCGAAGTGATGAAAATATTTACCATCGCCATCATTCTGAGCGGATGCGAAGAATCTAACTTTAAAAGCCTAGATAAACTATTAGCTTTACAGCCGTTTAAGCTAGATTCTTCGCAAACGCTTGGAATGACGGCGATGGTGAGCTTTAAATTTACTACAATTTATGGAAGTAAATTCCTTAACTTAATGGCATTGAGGGTTACCCCTACACACTAAAATCCACATCCTACATCCTAACCTCTATATCCTAACTACACTCCTTGAGTCTTATCAAACACGCGAATATGCAGTCTATCGCTGTAGATGTAATTGTTCTCTTTACAAAAGTTAAAAACAGATTCATCATTTCCCCAAATGCTCTCTCTACTTTCGCCTACTGGCATACAGTATGTTAATGAATTTGGAGATATTTTTTTTATCTCTTCTATCTCATATTTTGCCGTGCTTTCTACCAAATCTTTACTAATCGTAAATTTAAAAAAATGCTCTTTTACATTTTGTGTAATTGCTTCTATTGCTTTAATATTTATTCGTTTGTCTTTAGGCTCAGCACTATTAGAAAGTTTTATTGATAATGCGAAAACTACATCTTTATATGCAGGAAATCGATTAAAATCTATCTCTATAGTAGCATTTGTCTCAAATGTAATCTTAATGCCACTCTCAACTAAATACTCAATAATAGAGTAAAATATACTATCTTGATGATATGTGTTTTATATCCAATTTTAACAAACTCTTCTTCTAAATGTTTAATTAAATCTTTACTACTATCTATCAGTTGCCACTCTTTAGAAAATGCTTTATCTACGGCAAAATATGTATCACAACCTAACTTTTTTTTACCATCAACTAAATATTCTGTTTTAAATCCGGGGCAATTTAAATTACAGCCACCGGTTCTTAAAAAGTAAGATGGATAACCCGCATATTTACCTTCTCCTTGAACAGAGAAAAACTCTTCTACAATATAAAACATCAGCCACCAGTCTCGAAAAATGCACGACTAGAGTTGTTGTCACTATCCTCTTCGCTTCCCCATTTATTCTCTTTTGGTTTATTTGCTAATACATCTTTTAAAATATAGCTAGCTTTCTCTATATCATTACTTCTTACAGCTTCGGCAATGCTTTGAGCCTCTTCAAAATATAAACAAGGTATTAAGTGCCCTTCGGCTGTTAAACGGATTCTATTGCAATCCTCGCAAAAATCATGTTTATGTGGGTCTATTAATCCAAATATATAACCATTCTCTTGTATCTTATAATTAAAGCTTGGGCTATTTGCTGTACGTCCAACTTTTTTAATAGTATATCTACTTTTAATAACACTTAAAATCTCTCGTCCATGCATTCCTTGTATATCACTACTTGCATGCACATTTTCCATATACTCTATAAATCTAATTCGTATATTTCTCTCTCTTGCATACTCTAATAAATCTAAAATTTCATTATCATTTATACCTTTTAGAGGAACCATATTAATTTTTACTTTTAATCCAACTTCTAAAGCCTTCTCAATTCCTTCTAAAACATGAGCTAATACATTTTTTTGAGCTATTTGAGCTGCAACTGCTGGCTTTAAAGAGTCTAGTGAAATATTTAATCTCTTTAATCCAGCATCTTTTAACTTTTGTGCAAGTTCTGGAAGTAAAAAGCCATTAGTAGTAATTGCTAAATCTATATCTGGTTTATAATCATTTATAAGTTTTATAAAGCTATCTAAATCTTCACGAAGTAGCGGTTCTCCACCAGTAATTCTAACTTTATTTATGCCTTCATCTATTCCAACTTTTATAAATTTAAACAAATCATCAAATGAGAGTAAATTCTCTTTTGGAACCCAACTAAAAGGTTTTTCGGGCATACAATACTGACATCTAAAATTACATCGTTCAGTAACTGAGACTCTTAAATAATTAACAGTTCTGCCGTGTCCATCTATTAACATATTAACCTTCTGTAATTAAATAAGGATGAAGGTAGAAGGATTTTTTCAATACATTCCCCTTCTGCCTTTAAACAATTATAGGGTATCAAAAAATAGGTATAATTTAGATGATTTTAGTCAAAAAGTGAAATTAAAAAAGAAAGAATGTAAAAACTACAAGCCTAAAGCTTGCAGTATTAATTGGACTAGATTAGTGACCTAATCCTTTCCATTGAGATTTATACCAACCATAAGCTAGTAGTGTAAAGATTACAAAGTAACCTAATACCCATGGTCCAGTTTTTTCTCTTAATGGCTTACTAGGGTCACCAGTAGACTCTAAGTATGCATCAACTTTTTCGAAACCTTCTTTTGTTAAACCAACTCTAGGCATTGCAGTTCCTGGAAGAACGGCTTGAGGGTCTTCTACAAAAGTTTTTAAGTAATGCTCGCTTCTAGCTCTAGCAATAATAGATAAATCAGGTGGTAATTTACCCATATAATCTGCTAATTTATCTTGATACTTAGCAACATTCATTTTAAACTTAGTTAATTCAACATCATTACCAGTTTTAATGTTACCTTTTGTTTTTGGAACATCACCAATTTGAGTCCACTTACCATATCTATTTGCATGACATCTACCACATGCTGTTACAAATGCCTCTTTAGCACTAAGCTCTTTTGGAGCAATAGATTTTAAATAAGCTACAATATCTGCTGCACCTTGTGCTGTACCTGCCATACCAGCTGGCATTGCCATTTTTTTAGCTTTTGCTGCGTGTGCTGGATTTTGTAGGAATGCTATTAAATATTTTGTATCAAATAATGCACCTACATTACTTAAATCTGGTGGATTTACACCATATGCTGCAGATGCTGCCATAGCATCCATAGGTGCTTTAATACCTTGAGATTTAATACCGTGACAACTTGTACAAGCTGCTATTGCTGCCTTGCCTTTAGCTGGATCACCTTTCAATCCAGATGCTTTAATATCTGGATATGTAAAATTGTGTCCCTCTACATGTTTATGCATTTGAGAGTGAGCAAATGGCTCAACACCCCAATATGTAACAAGTGTAAAAAATACTACTACTGCTAATATTTTAAGATCTTTCATTATTTACCTCCTACTGGTTTTTCCATTTTAGTTACAAATGGAAGCGCAATCCAAAGTGCGATAAACACATCTGCAAAAACAGTACCAACTATTGTCCAAGTTCCAACTGGAGGTAATTTACCTAAAATAGTTAAACCAACCATATCTATAACTAATAACCAGAACCAAATTTTAAATATACCTCTTCTATTTGCAGGTGCAACATTCGGACTTCTGTCCAAGAATGGCAACAAGAAGAAAATAACTTGTGCAAAACCAAATGCTATTAAACCAATGTTCTTACTAAATGGTCTTAAAATTTCATAACTCCATAAGAAGTACCACTCTGGGTAAATGTGTGGAGGTGTTTTTAATCCATTAGCTGGGTCAAAGTTTACAGGATCCATAGCAAATTCGAAATGGTAGAATACCAAATAGAAGAAGAAGATAAAGTAAATACCCATCACAAATACATCTTTACTTAAGAATACTGGATTAAATGGAATAACTTTAGACTCTTTTCTTTTGCCTGCTTTCCATTTTTCTGCTTCAGCTTCGAAATCAAACTCTTCACCATCTTGGTTATTTACGTGTGGTAATCTTAATGTACCAAAGTGTAAAACAATTAAACCAATAATGAATAGTGGTATTAATACTACATGTAGCATAAAGAATCTACCCAAGAATGCTTGACCAGGTACATAGTCTCCTCTAATCCACTCAACTAATCCATTAAGGTTTAATGAACCTAAACTAAATAGGTTAGTAATAACCATACCAGCCCAGTAACTCATTTGTCCCCAAGGTAACATATAACCAGAGAAAGCTTCTGCTGAAAAAGCAACAAACAGTAACATACCTGATATCCAGATTAACTCTCTACCTCTTTTATATGAACCATAATAAATACCTGTAAGCATATGAATATATATTATCAAGAACACAACAGATGCTGCAACTGCATGCACATGTCTCCATAACCAACCATATCCAACTTGTGACATAATAGTATAGTTTACACTATCAAATGCCTCTTTTGTTGTTGGTACATAATACATTAATAAGAATATACCACTTATTAAAAGCACGCCAAATGTAGCTGCTAAAACCATACCCATTGCCCAAAGGAAATTAATATTCTTTGGAATCCAATACTCAGTAGATAGTACTCTTTTAAGTGTATCTACGCCTAATCTTTCGTTTAACCATTTATGACTAAACGGCTTTGCATTAGGGTCAAAATGTGCCATTACCTAACCTCCTTTATGATACTACGCCAGCAGCTAATAGTTTTTTATATTCTGGTCCCTCTTCTCCGAGAACCACTTTAGTACCAGTAATTTTAAATGGTGGTATTACAAGTGGACTTGGAGGTGGAGCTTTAAGTACTTCACCAGCAGCATTAAATTGTCCACCATGACAAGGACAAATAAACTTATTTTTCTCTGGGAAATAATCTGGAATACACCCTAAGTGTGTACACAATCCAATAACTATCATATACTTATGTCCACCAACAGTAACAAGACGCTTGTCATCATAAGCATTCTCATTATTTCCATTTGGTGCACTATTTGGTTTAGCATTTTTAGGTACCTTAATAATTAAAACAGGTTTGCCACGCCACTTCTCCACCACTAAAGTGTTTTCTGGAACATTACTTAAATCTAATGTTGTAAATCCTCCTGCCTTTACGCTTGGCAATGGATCCCAAGTTCGTTTAGCTGCATATAATGCACCCAATGCACCTAATCCAGCAAAGCCACCAAGAGCCATACCCATAAAGTCTCTTCTATCGCTCATAAGTATCCTTTCTAATAAAAATTGATTAACGATATATTATAAGTTTATTTTTATTAAATAGAGTTGTTGAGAGATTAAAGCTGAGTTTATTATCATAGTTTGTGTGAAATAACTTCACACATAATTTTTTACTATTGTAACTATTTCTTTAT
>Ga0256829_1000672_pt1 | contig 32637 bp, 28 predicted proteins | sample 131447metaG_FD_185979 | JGI IMG/M metagenome (GOLD analysis project Ga0256829, IMG submission 185979) | Hydrothermal vent microbial communities from Lau Basin, Pacific Ocean - 131-447 | ecosystem: Environmental > Aquatic > Marine > Hydrothermal vents | place: Pacific Ocean: Lau Basin | collected... | reverse complement strand
TTGCCATTGAGGCTTTTGCCGTCACGCAGAGCTTGCAGTGCGGCTTCCATGTCGAATGTTGGTTTGGTCATGTGTCATCTCTCTTTTGCATAGGATAAAGAAATGACACAGAATTCTGAACACTACCTTCGCGTTCGTTCTCGTTGGCCGCCCTAGAACTTGATGATTTTTTATATCACTTCGTGAGCAAAAGAGAACATGGACCGTAGAGAATACTATCCATATACCACATCAAAAACTGTTTGTTTTTTTAATTTTGTTCTTCGCTTTTTGCATTGCCAAAAATACTTTTGTCTTTGCATCTTTAGGATCGACTTCACCAGCAAGTGGCTTCAGCTGCTTATCCTGCTCTGACACAAGGCTTGTACCTTTTGTATTACTCATCTTTATCATCCTTTTCATATTCGTCAGGGTTATTCAGAAATTTTTTCATATCCCCAGAGGCAAGACCTTCCGGCTCTTCAAGATTTTCTGCGTCATTGTTGCGGATAAGCTGTTTTGCCCGCTTGATAGCGTCCTGAATCGTCTCAGTTTGCTTCTCATTCCGCTTTTCCGCCAGACTCTTGACTTTATCATTGCTCATAGTCTGTGCCTCACAACGTTATATAAAGATAATCTGCTTTGGATACATAGGAAAAACCAAAGCGTTCATAGTATTTTTTAACATCCTGATTTATCGGATGCATAACCCGTAGCTCTGTAGCTCCTAGTACCTGAGCATACGCCACCATCGCTAAAACAGTTGGTTCGAAAACTTTAATATCTTTTGGTTTATCCGGGTTTCCTTCTATAAAATCCAGACGTAGCCTTGAACCATTGTATGTTGGCCGCCCAAGACTAAGACTTACAAGCATTTCATCATGCCATAAGGCCATTTCAAAACGTTTTGGGTATCTGAACTTAAAAGCGGAATAGCCTTCGCGCCAATCCCAATCCACCTGTCTGTTGGGTGACTGGCTCCATAATTTAGATTGACTTAGCGCCATTTGATCAATCAGCCTGGCGGACATACCAGCCTGATTGGTTAAGCTAAATTCTTTATTGATTTCATCCAGAACCGCCTTACGTAATATCGTATAGCGTTCTTCTGCTTCCTTATGAGTAGCTAGCATTTTCGATTCCATTCTCATTGATCTAATGATGGATGGTACTCTGATCGACATTACAAGGACACCCTACCGGCACGTTCTTCGACTGTTGTTAACCTCATGGCGATTTGCCCCTCCTTCGGCTCATTCACAAAACCATCCTGAGCCGCAAAACTTGCCTTTACGGCTCATATAGCAAACAATAATGAGCCGCAAATCTGAAATTTGCGGCTCACAGCATTGTATAAGACGTGTCACAGCCACCCGGACAGCACATGAACTACATCTGGCAACACAAACACTGGCCCCAGTTCAGCTACGACAGCAGTAAGCTGTCGGCTCTGGCTTACCAGTATGCCAAGCAAGCCTCCCAGCTGTCTGGCCGCCTGTCGCAGACGGATGACGGTGACTCCATTGCCGCTCAGTTAGACCTGATGGTGGATGAAGCGATCAACACCAGCCTGATTGAGGGTGAGAACCTGAGTCCGGCTAGTGTGCGTTCGTCATTGCAGAACTACCTGAATCTGTCCCCCACTCCGATCAATGTCGCTGATGTTAAGGCAGAGGGTATGGCTGCGTTGCTTGTGGATGTGCGACAGCATTTCAATCAACCGCTTAGCAAAGAGATGCTGTTGAACTGGCACCGTATGGTGCTCGCTGGCTTTGAAGACAATATCCTGCATAGCGAACTCACTGTTGGCCAATGGCGTGATAGCCCCGAACCCATGCAGATCGTCTCTGGGCCGGTGGGTTATGAGCGGGTGCATTACGAGGCACCGGCTGCTCAGGATGTTGATGCCTTAATGGCTGAGTTTCTGAGCTGGTTTAATCAACACGAAAACCTGCAAATACCTGGCGTAATCCGCGCTGGTATCGCCCACCTGTGGTTTGAGGTTATTCACCCGTTTGATGACGGTAATGGCCGTATCGGCCGCGCCATCATCGAATACGCACTGGCACAGGACCTGGGCATGCCAGTCGTGCTCAGCATGTCGACGCATATCGAAAAGAACAAAAAGGAATACTATCGCCAGCTGAATGCCGCCAGTTGCTGTGACTCATCGGAGCTGAAAGACCCTGCCGTACTTGATATCACTGAGTGGCTCAGCTGGTTTATCGAAACACTGATCGCAGCACAACAAGAAGCCGCAGAAAAGGTAGCGACCATATTTGAGAAAACCGCGTTCTGGCAACGACACAAGACTACTGAGTTATCAGAGCGGCAGAAGACTGTGTTAAACAAGGTATTCAAAGCCGGGAAGGATGGCTTTCCGAATGGCATCAGTGCGCAAAAGTACGCGGCTCTTGGCAAATGCTCTAAGGCCACCGCGACCCGCGACTTGAGCGATTTACTCGCCAAGAACTGCCTACGGTCGGAAGGGGTTGGCCGCGGGCTGCGATATTTTATTGCTCTGGCACCCGCGACCTGACACTCAGTGTGCTGGTGTACACGCTCGAAATTCGCAAGGTTGTATACAATCTCGCCCAAACGGCGGCTGTTTACCTTGATTTAGCCCCTTTAACCATTAAAATTGCGGACAATCTACAAACATCAGCTCATCCTGCTAGGTATCCAGCATGACTTCATTTGACCCATCCAGCTCAATCAAGACGCTGCCAGGCACGTCTCATCGTTATCACAGCCTGCCAGACACCGCCGAACGTTTAGGCATCAATCTGGATGAACTGCCCTTCTCTCTGCGCCCTATCCTTGAGGGTATCGCCCGTAATGTCGGTAAAAACGGCATCACGGTTGAGCAGCTTCAGGCCCTGGGTAACTGGCCTTCGCATCAGGGGCAGGAGCCGGTAGAGATTCCGTTTACTGCAGGCCGTGTGATCATGCACGATCTGAGTGGTACGCCTGCCATCGTCGATTTCGCGGCGATGCGCTCGGCGGTTGAGCGTATGGGTCTGAACCCTTCCATCATCGAGCCGCTGGTGCGCGCTGATCTGGTGATCGACCACACGGTGACGATGGATAACACCGGTAGCCCGGCGTCGCTGCGTATTAACAGTGAGCTGGAAGCGGAACGTAACACCGAGCGTTATGCCTTCCTTAAGTGGGGTGCGCAGGCGTTTAACACGATTCGTATTATTCCGCCTCAGACGGGCATCGTGCATCAGGTGAACCTGGAGTATCTGGCGCAAGGCTACCTTAACCAAGACGACCTGATGATCCCGGATACCCTGATCGGTATGGACAGCCACACGCCAATGGCTAACGCGCTGGGTATTGTTGGTTGGGGTGTCGGCGGTATTGAAGCTGGCGCGTCTATGCTGGGCCAGCCGATGGAGATGCTCGCACCTGAGGTAATTGGTGTTAAGCTGACGGGCGCTCTGAAAGAAGGCGTCACCGCAACCGACCTGGTGCTGACCATTACCGAAATGCTGCGTAAATACCCGCGCGGTGTGGTTGGTAAGTTCGTTGAATACGTGGGTGAAGGCAGCGCGAACCTGTCTCTGCCAGACCGTGCGACCATCGCTAACATGTCGCCGGAATACGGCGCGACCATGGGCTTCTTCCCGTTTGATGAAATCGCTGCTGACTATATGAAGGCAACCGGCCGCGATGGCGACTTACCGCTGGCGTATTACCAGGCGCAGAACATGGCGTGGAAAGCGGGCCAGAAACTGCCGCGCTACACTGATCTGCTGCATCTGGATCTGTCGACCGTTGAGCCATCCGTTGCCGGGCCCAAACGCCCACAAGACCGTCTGCCGCTGGGTGATATCGGTAAGGTATTCCAGCAGGCTGCGACTGCTGGCGATCGTACCCCGGAAGAAGTCACCGTTACGCCGGTTAAGGCCGACGAAAACGGTATCTTCCAGTCTCTGCCTGAGCGCACTTTAAAAGACGGTGACATCGTGATTGCCGCGATTACTGCCTGTACTAACACCTCTAACCCAGGCCTGCTGATTGCCGCTGGCCTGCTGGCGAAGAAAGCCAACGAGCTGGGCCTGAAAGTGCCAGACGGCGTTAAGACGTCAATGGCTCCGGGTTCACCAGTGGCGACTGACTTCCTGACCAAGGCTGGGCTGCAGGAGCATCTGGATGCGCTGGGCTTTAACACCGCAGGCTACGGCTGTACTACGTGCGTGGGTAACTCTGGCCCGCTGGCGCCAAGCATTGAAGCTGCGCTGCGTGATCACGACATTATTGTGTCTTCTGTGTTGTCGGGTAACCGTAACTTCGAAGGCCGCGTGCACCCGGATGTCGACACTAACTTCCTGATGTCGCCACCGCTGGTGATTGCCATGGCGATTGCTGGCAATGTGAACATCGACGTGACGAAAGAGCCGCTGGGCCAAGACGCTCAGGGTAATGATGTTTTCCTGAAAGACATCTGGCCAAGCAACGCGGAAATCACGCAGACCATGCACGAGTGCATGGACCCGACTGCCTTCCGCGAAACCTATGAAAACTCCATGGGTGGCCCGGAAACCTGGCAGAAGCTGGAGTCACCGACTGGCCCTGTGTATCAGTGGGATGAGAAGTCGAGCTACATTCAGGAAATCTCATTCTTCGATGGCTTCGCACTCGAAACTCCAGCCGATTCACTGAACAATATCAGCGACGCACGTATGCTGGTGATGTGCGATGACAACACCACCACCGACCACATCTCACCTGTGAGCCGTATCCGCCCTGACTCTCCTCCGGGCGAGTACCTGATGTCGATCGGTGTCGATGCTAACGACCTGACCTCTCTGGGTGCCCGTCGTGGTAACCACCACGTCATGCTGCGTAGCATTTTTGGCAACGTCAAAGCCCGCAACCTGATGCTGCCGGGCACGACCGGTGCGGTAACTAACTACTACAACGCCAATGGCGACGCAGAGAAGATGTCGATCTACGATGCGGCCTCCCGCTACCAGCAGGAAGGCACGCCATCCGTGGTATTCGGCGGTAAGCTGTACGGTACTGGCTCATCCCGTGACTGGGCGGCCAAAGGCCCTGCTCTGCTGGGTGTAAAAGCCATCATTGCTGAGAGCTTTGAGCGTATTCACAAGTCCAACCTGGTGGGCATGGGCGTACTGCCACTGCAGTTGCCAGAAGGCGTGACACTGGGTTCATTGAATCTGGATGGCTCTGAAACCTTCGATCTGGCGGGCATTGATAGCCTTACGCCACGCGGCTCTGTTCAGCTTACGATTAAGCGTAAAGACGGCTCTTCTGAGCACCATACGCTGGTGTCTCGTGTGGATACCTCGTCTGAGCTGGAGCAGATCCGTCATAAGGGCATTCTGCCGATGGTGCTGCGCGATATTATTGCTGCTAATAGCTGATCTGACGTTTGAGCTAACACATAAAAAACCCGGCAATTGCCGGGTTTTTTATGTTTGCTCGTTCTATGTCGTCAAACGACTCAGAACATGAAAGCAAGACCTGCTGAAGCAAAATCAACATCTGCTTTTACGTTATCTTCGTCAAAATCAGCGCGCTCATACTCAAGGCGCAGGTTCAGGTTATCCAGCAGCGCGATGGATGTGCCCACACCGTAAAACATGGCGGTACCTTCACGCTCATCGCTGTAGCCAAGTGGGCCTTTTACATCAGCGTCCCACCAGAACTGACCACCTTTAACAAATACACGAGTGTGGTCGCCAGCAGGAAGACCCAGCATCAGTGACGCCGTTAAACCGCTTGGGTCAAACTGGAAGCTACCTTCTTTATATTCACCAAGATTCAGGTACTGACCCTCAATACCCACGTAATCGTTCAGCCACACACCGGCAAAGCCTTTCCAGCTTGTGCGGTCGTCGTCAAATTCGTCTGCATCACCCAGCTCTTCGACTTCTTCGCCACCGATAGAGAGGTTTTCCAGTTTGCTGTAACTGATTGAACCACCGACGAATGCATCTGCATCATATTCGCCTTCTGCCATTGCTGGTGCGCCATACATAGCAGCAGTAAGAAGTGCAGTCGTTGCTGGGATAGTTAGCTTTTTCATATTTGACTCCTTGCCTCATGAACGAGGTCGTTAAACATGTGAAAGTGTGAGGCTTGGGAGGAAAGTTCGTTCACTGAAACAACGCAACGGATTGTTTCAGGAACTTTCTGAATTTTGACTTCGGGTCAGGCTGGGCCTATGCTCAGCGGCTGTTCTCACTTTTAAAATAAGAAAAATATGCGCTTAAAAAATTATTTCGTCCTTGGATCTGCACTGCTTTTTCCGGGTTTTTCTGCAGCCGATGTCTGTCAGATTGAAGTCCCGTCGACTGAAAATTATTCAGAAGCAGCGTATTTTTATCCCTGTGATGCAGACACTCCTCTACCTGCCATTACGCTGACGGGTGGTTATTCGAATACCTATCACAAACTGCAATGGATGGCCGAGGCGATTGCCAATTCGGGGTATGTAGTTCTGGCGATGACCCCGACAAATAAGTACGGGAAAGTTGAGCAATGGCGCGATGCGCACCTCCGAGGTCAGAAGACACTGGTAGCCACCACTATAGAAGAAGGCTCCCCAGTTAAGAACCTGATTGATACCAACCTTCGTGGAATCGCCGGGTTTTCGATGGGCGGTGGCGGTACCCTACTCGCAGGGAGCATTCTGAAAGATGACGTTAAAGCCCTCGCCGCGTTTGCGCCGTTTTTGCTGAAAGAACAACGAAACGTCTCCCCTACCGCTCCGACTATGATCCTGGCTGGTGCTAAGGACTTACTGGTAACGAATGAATCTATCGAGGAAATTTACCAGCACGTTGAAGCTTCCACGGATCAGCGCTTTATTGCTGTGTATGAGAATGGCCGTCACCAACAGTGGTACCGACCAGAGATCACCACAAACCGTGACAGCTACATCGAGTTGACGCTTGCCTGGCTGGATTACCACTTAAAAGAGAGCAGTTCAGCGGCGAAGGTATTGAGCGAAACAGAAAGGCAATCGCCTGAACGTTTCACCCGGATCAGCCATAAATTATGAGCCGAAATCGGCTTTGCGTACCATAAATGGACACTAATAGGACATTTCGTTCCACCTGTGAACGTTTGTAAAATTAGTGCGTGAAAGGATCAATCAGCTTGATACCCTTTACTCACTAAGAATAAAAACAATGCAGGTGAATATATGTCTGTTTCAATCAAGTCCACGCTCCGCTTTCTTCCACTCGCTGCGTCTGTTGCTCTGGCTGGCTGCTTCGGTGGTGGAGATCCAGATCCGGCCCCAGAGGGCCAGGCTCTGACTAACCCAGGCGATTATGAAATCTGTTCTTACGAGAACAACCTGGAGAACAGCCGTTACTCATCTGCCCGGATGACCTATCCGTGTGATCTGAGCGCAGGTCCATTCCCAGCCACAACTCTGACTGGCGGTTTTACCAATTCAAAAGAGCAGATGGAGTGGTTGTCTGAGCACCTGACCAGCCACGGCTACGTTGTTCTGACCATGACTCCAAACAACCGTTATGGCCAGCCACCGGTATGGCGCAGTGCTCAGATTGGTGGCTTTGCCGAGCTTGAAGACGAGAACAACCGTGCTGGCAGCCCGCTGCAAGGCAAGATCAACCTGGATAAACGTAACATCATGGGCTTCTCGATGGGCGGTGGCGGCGTATTGCTGGCAGCGGCAGACATGGGTGAAGATCCAGCCAGTGTTATCGCACTTGCACCTTGGTTAGGCGATAACAACGTCAACTATAACGGCATCAAAGTACCGACCATGATGCTGGGCAGTGAAGACGATGAGCTCGCTTACTACACCGAAGACTTCTATGCGCAGCTGCCAAGCAATATTGAACGTGGCCTGGCCATGTTTGCCGGTGCTAGTCACTACGACTGGTTCGGTTCTGGCAACCAGGACGAGAAGGCAGAATTCCGTACACTCGTGACTGCTTTCCTGGAAGTTCAGCTGAAAGACGACGACTCAGCCTACAGCTACTTTGAAGGCGCTGAGCACGACGAACACGTAGCAGACGGCTGGTTCTCAGCGTTTGACTACCAGAAGTAACGCACACTTCGACCCTCTCAAGCCCGCTTAACGCGGGCTTTTTTGTGCCCCAGAAACACCGACCATTCAAATATGGCCATAGTTAGGACTCCTGCGTCCAAATAGCTTTTCATGGCCACATATGACGAGCCTGCCCAGTCCAGATTGATATTCTGGAGTCGTTCCTTACAAAAATAACTAAAGGTAAACGACATGTCTGTATCTCTGAAAAGCGCATTCCGCGCCCTTCCTCTCACGGCATCAATTGCGCTCGCTGGCTGCTTTGGCGGCGGTGATCCTGATCCTTCACCAGAAGGCCAGGCTCTGGGTGTACCGGGTGATTTTGAAATCTGTTCTTACGAGACAAATCTTGAGAACGACGGCTACGCATCAGCACGTATGACCTACCCTTGTGACCTGAGCGGTGGCCCAATCCCAGCAACGACACTGACTGGTGGTTTCACTAACACTAAAGAGCAGATGGAATGGCTGGCAGAGCACCTGTCATCACATGGTTACGCTGTACTGACTATGACGCCTAATAACACCCTGGGTGTTCCACCGGGCTGGCGCGACGCGCAGTTTGGCGGTTTTGCTGAATTCGAAGACGAGAACTCACGCTCAGGCAGCCCACTGCAAGGCAAGATCGACCTCACTAAACGTAACCTGATGGGCTTCTCCATGGGTGGTGGCGGCGTCATTCTGGCAGCTGAAGAAATGGGCAACCAGCACACCAGCGCGATCGCACTGGCTCCGTGGTTAGGCGCTTACAGTGTTGATTTCGAAGCGATTGAATCTCCGATTCTGATGCTGGGCAGTGAATTCGACGAACTGGCCTACGCGACTGAACGCTACTATTCTGAGCTCTCACCAAACACAGAGCGCGGTCTTGCTATGTATGCAGGCGGTAGCCACTTCCACTGGTTTGGTAACAGCGAAACGGAATATAAGAAGAAATTCCGTGCGCTGGTTACTGCATTCCTGGAAGTTCAGCTGAAGGGTGATACCAGCGCTTACAGCTACTTTGACGGTGCTGAGCACGAAGAGCACGTTGAAGAAGGCTGGTTCTCAGCGTACGACTACCAGAAGTAAGTCGACATTACGTGAACACAAAGAAGCCCGCTAAAACGCGGGCTTCTTTGTAATTTGGCCTGACGTCAAACTGGTGGTATTTTCGGTACACCAAATTTCCGCACGACAGGATGTTTTAATGTCTGATCAACAGACGCCCAACGGCACACCCGATCCTCGTGATCACTCGCAGTTCAGCCTTCTTAAGAGCCGACGCTTTGCGCCCTTCTTCTTTACTCAGTTTCTAGGCGCCTTCAACGATAACGTCTACAAAAACTCGCTGATGGCGATGATCACCTTCGGTCTGCTTTCCAGCACGATGGACCTGAGCCTGATGAACAACCTGGGGGCGATGCTGTTTATTCTTCCCTTTTTCTTATTCTCGGCACTGGCTGGTCAGATTTCTGATAAATACGAAAAATCCTACCTGATACGACGTATCAAGTTACTTGAGATCGTCATTATGGTGCTCGGCGCCTGTGCTTTTTACTTCAGTGCCACCGCGGGGTTGATGTGTCTGCTCTTTCTTATGGGGACACAGTCCGCGTTTTTTGGGCCAGTAAAATACAGCATCATTCCTCAGCATCTGGATAACCACGAACTCGTTGGTGGTAACGCTCTGGTTGAGATGGGGACTTTCCTAGCCATTCTGACCGGTACGCTGATCGCCAGTGTGATCGCCACCCGAGAAGACGGAGTGATATGGGTCAGTGCTGTGATTATCAGTGTGTCTTGCCTTGGGTATCTGGTCAGCCGCCAGATTCCTTCTGCACCTGCCGCCAACCCGACACAGAAAGTTCGCTTTAACCCGATTGCCGAAACCTGGCGCACGCTGGGTTACGCCCGCCAGACAAAGAGTATCTTTCTGGCTGTCCTCGCTATCTCCTGGTTCTGGTTTCTGGGTGCTGCCTACCTGACCCAGATCTACGGCTTCGCCAAAGATTTTCTGGGCGGGGACCAGAGTGTCGTCATGGTTTTATTGGCGACCTTTTCTATTGGTATCGCATTGGGCTCGCTGCTCTGTGAGCGCCTGTCAGGACATAAAGTAGAACTCGGCCTCGTACCTCTGGGTTCGATTGGTTTGACCATATTTGGTATCGACTTATTCCTGCAGGACTTACCCGCCGTTGGCACCGAACTGATCAATGCCGGGGAGTTTTTAAGCTCACCATGGAACCTGCGTATCGTCTTTGATTTTCTGATGATCGGTGTCTTTGGAGGTTTCTACATCGTTCCGCTGTACGCCATGGTCCAGGCACGCTCCGAGCCTCAGCACCGCTCTCAGGTGATCGCCGCGATTAACATAATGAATGCTCTGTTTATGGTCGCTTCAGCCATCACAGGGATTATTGTTCTGGGTGTACTAGACCTCTCAATACCACAGTTCTTTATGATTCTTGCTATTCTGAATGCGCTGGTCTCTATCTATATTTATCGCACAATCCCAGAATTTGCGATGCGCTTTATCATCTGGGTGCTTACACACACCATGTACCGGGTAAACCACGTCAACCTGCATAAAATTCCGGATGAGGGCGCCTGCGTGCTGGTGTGCAACCATGTGTCATTCGTAGATGCACTGTTAATTGGAGGTGCCTGCCGCCGCCCAGTTCGCTTCGTTACTTTTAAGCCGATCTACAACATGCCGGTGCTGAACTTCATCTTCCGCACGGCAAAAGCGATCCCGATCGACAGCAAAAAAGCCGACCCTGAAGGATATGAAAATGCATTCGAGAGAATCGCTGAAGAACTTCGAGCTGGAGAAGTGGTGTGTATTTTCCCGGAAGGAAAGCTCACAACAACCGGTGAAATCGACGAATTCAAAAATGGCATCAGTCGAATACTTGATGAAACACCGGTGCCAGTCATACCAATGGCACTGCGTGGACTGTGGGGCAGTTTCTTCAGCCACAAAGACCGCCCTGCTCTGACACAATTACCGCAACGGTTCTGGTCGAAAATCGATATGGTAGTTGGCGATACCGTGCCAGCAGAAGATGCAAGCCCAGGCTACTTAAAAGAGAAAGTCGCCGAATTACGAGGTGATCGACAGTAGTCGCTACCCGCTGAATAGTTTCGGAAAGAAAACGGGCGCCGACTCGATAAGTGGGCGCCCGTTTTTAAAGAGGAATTAACAAACCCGGCAGATTATTCCGCTGGTTTTGCTTTCTCACGCAGTTTGATGTGCAGGTCACGCAGTTGCGTGTTGCTCACTTCACCCGGAGCCTGTGTCATCACACACGCCGCCGACTGAGTTTTCGGGAAGGCAATCACTTCACGGATGCTGGTCGCGCCAGTCAGCAGCATGATCAGACGATCCAGACCGAATGCCAGACCACCGTGTGGTGGCGCACCGAACTTCAGTGCATCGAGCAGGAAGCCGAATTTCTCGCGCTGCTCTTCTTCAGAAATACCCAGTACACGGAATACCGTTTCCTGCATCGCTTCGTCGTGGATACGGATAGAACCGCCACCCAGTTCGCAGCCGTTCAGTACCATGTCATAGGCACGTGACAGTGCTTCCAATGGGGCCTTTTCCAGTTCTTCTGGCGAGCAGCTTGGTGCGGTGAATGGGTGGTGCAGCGCGGTCATTGAACCGTCGTCGTTCTCTTCGAACATTGGGAAATCAACAACCCACAGAGCAGCCCACTCTTTGGTGTACATGTTCAGGTCTTCACCCAGCTTGCAACGCAGTGCGCCAAGGGCTTCGTTCACGACCTTAGTTTTGTCTGCGCCGAAGAACACGATGTCGCCGTTCTTAGCGTCCAGCTTCTCCATGATCTTCATGGTGTTGTCGTCACCGATGAACTTGACGATCGAAGACTGCAGGCCTTCGACGCCCTGCTCGATTTCGTTGACCTTAATCCAGGCCAGACCTTTCGCTCCGTATATACCGACGTACTTGGTGTATTCGTCGATCTGCTTACGAGAGAGCTCAGCACCACCCGGTACTTTCAGCGCTGCAACTCGGCACTTCGGATCTTTCGCAGGGGCTGCGAATACTTTGAAGTCGATGTCCTGCAGGAATTCTTCAACGTCAACCAGCTCCATTGGAATACGCAGGTCAGGCTTATCAGAACCGTACTTGTTCATCGCTTCGGAGAACGGCATGCGTGGGAAGTCACCCAGGTCGACGCTCAGCTCTTTCGCGAAGATGTCTTTAATCATGCCCTGAACCATGCCCATGATTTCGTCTTCATTGATGAAAGACGCTTCGATATCGATCTGGGTAAATTCTGGCTGACGGTCAGCACGCAGGTCTTCGTCACGGAAGCACTTAGCGATCTGGTAGTAGCGGTCGAAACCAGACACCATCAGCAGCTGCTTGAACAGCTGTGGCGACTGCGGCAATGCGAAGAACGAACCTTCGTGAGTACGGCTAGGTACCAGGTAGTCACGCGCACCTTCTGGGGTTGCACGAGTCAGAATTGGCGTTTCGATATCGAGGAAGCCATTGTCTTCCAGGAAGCGGCGCGCTGCAGAGGTTACTTTAGAACGGAAGCGCAGCTTTTCCTGCATTTCAGGGCGACGCATATCCATATAACGGTACTTCAGGCGAACGTCTTCACCCACGTCGGTGTAACCGTCGAGAGGGAATGGAGGCGTCGCTGCCTTGTTGAGTACATTGATCTCTTTACCCAGCACTTCGATCATGCCGGTTTTCATGTTCTCGTTGGTGGTGCCTTCAGGGCGGCCACGAACACGACCGGTAATCTGAACAACGAACTCAGAGCGAACACTGTCAGCGGTGTTGAATGCATCAACGGTATCCGGGTCGAAAACGACCTGTACCAGACCTTCACGGTCACGTACGTCGAGGAAGATGACGCCACCGTGGTCACGGCGACGATGTACCCAACCGCAGAAGGTTACGGTCTGATCAATCAGTGTTTCGTTGATATCACCACAGTAATGTGTGCGCATCGTTCGGTCCTAAGTCAGTCTGGGAGGTCGCTGAACGCCCTTCCCTGTCATCGAAATCCGCCAGGCGCGGTGAAGTTCCGCCGGCAAGTCAGTAAAAGCCGCGCATTATAGCGGATCTGACCAGCCGCGTTAACCGTCTGAATAGGATGGTAAGGGTACTATTTCACTGTTCCATGACACTTTCACACCTTGAGATAGCATGGGCACACAGTAAGCTTTGCAGCCATACAGAAATAACAATCAACAGAAGGTATTCGAGCTATGCAGTCTTATTCAGAGAAAGTCGTTGTTGTCACCGGCGCAGCGTCCGGCATCGGCCGCGCACTCGCTCAACAACTCAGCATGCAGGGCGCTAATCTCGCTCTGTCGGACGTTAATATGGAAGCTCTGGAAGAGACCGCATCTATCCTGCGTGGTACTGGCAAAGTCACCCTGCAGAAACTCGACGTTGCAGATCGTGGTGCATGGGAAGCCTATGCAGAACAGGTAAAAGCGGACCATGGTCAAGTCGATATGATCATTAACAACGCAGGTGTTGCTCTGTCTGAAACAGTCGAACGTATGAGCTATGAAGACATGGAGTGGATCGTCAACATCAACTTCTGGGGCGTCGTCTACGGTACCAAGTCGTTCCTGCCGTTGCTGAAAGAACGTCCTGAGTCTGCCATCGTCAATGTTTCAAGCATCTTCGGCATCATTGCCTTACCGACGCAAGCGGCATACAACGCCACTAAATTTGCAGTTCGCGGCTTTACTGAGTCACTGCGTCAGGAGCTGAAGGGCACCAACGTCTTTGTGACCACCGTTCACCCGGGTGGCATCAAGACCAATATCGTTCGCAATGGTCGTATGAAAACCAGTATGACTGGCGACAACCAGACGCTGGAGCAGCAAGCGAAACACTTCGAAAAAATTGCTAAAACAACCCCAGCGCAAGCCGCTGACACCATTTTGGAAGGCGTTAAAGGCGGTAAACGCCGCATTCTGATCGGTAGTGACGCTCGCCTGATGGATCGCATCCAACGCCTGTTCCCAGTGCGCTACTCTGACATCTTTGGCTGGGCGTTGAAAAAATTAGGCTGATTTCGTGATCTATGCCTAAAAAACAGGGGTTAGCGGGTTGCTAACCCTTTTTTTTTGCTTAAGAATCGAAGAGCCTGTTAGCACTCATCTCTCTACGCATTTCGGGCAGCCGCTTACTCAAGAAAAGGAAAAACCACTATGGCAGCAAAGAAACCAACGACGGCTAAAGCCGCACCGGCCCGTAAAGTTACAGCCGTTCGTGAAAAATTCACCAAAACTCAGATTCTGAACGAAATTGCAGAGAACACCGGCCTGTCTAAGAAAGAAGTCAGCGCCGTGCTTGATGAACTGGGTATCGTAATCGAGCGCCACGTTAAGAAGCGTGCCGTTGGTGAGTTCACCCTGCCTGGTCTGCTGAAAATAAAAACAGTTAAGAAACCAGCGCAGAAAGCGCGTAAAAACGTGCCAAACCCGTTCCGCCCAGGCGAGACGATGGATGTTGCAGCTAAGCCTGCTTCCACCAAGGTTAAAGTTCTGCCGCTGAAGAAGCTGAAGGATATGGCTCTTTAAGTCACATCTTCGCAGAGAGGGCTTCGGCCCTCTTTTGTTATGCCCGACATCCCTCTCAAAAACCTGCTGACCGAAATTCGCAACTGCGACTTATGCGCCCATGATTTACCACTAGGAGCAAATCCGGTCATTCAAGTCGCCAGTACTGCAAAGATATTAATTATTGGCCAGGCACCTGGCACACGTGTTCACGAAACTGGCATTCCATGGAATGATCCGAGCGGCAATAAACTGCGCCAGTGGTTACAGCTCTCCGATGATGAATTCTATGACGAGAACAAAATAGCCATTATGCCGATGGGGCTATGTTATCCGGGTAAAGGAAAGTCGGGCGATCTGCCCCCAAGAAAGGAATGCGCTCCGCAATGGCATCAGAAGGTATTTGAGCATCTGCCAGATCTGAGGCTAATTCTGCTGATCGGCCAGTACGCACAGAAATCGTATTTGAACGACGGCTACAAAACACTGACCGAGCGCGTTATGCACGCGACAGAAGCCAAAGCGCCCTTTTTTCCGCTCCCGCATCCGTCACCCAGAAACCAAATCTGGTTAAAGAAAAACCCCTGGTTTGAAAGCAAGGTACTGCCGGAATTGCGTAAAAAAGTACACGATGCTCTTAAAGACTGAGCGCCAAAAAAGCCTCACCACTGATCACGCAATTTCCGCAATGCTTTGAACACATCGCGATCACTTAACCCCAGATGCGGAAACTCCGCCTTTAAACCATCAATGACCGCTGGATGATGTAATCTCAAAAACGGATTATATAAACGCTCCTGCCCCATGGTCATAACAGGCATATCGTTAGGTTCCGTCTCTGCAACCGACGCCTGCCAATCACTGGCATCGTTATTCTCTGGTTCACGCGTTAATGCAAAGGCCAGATTATTTTTCATGTAGTCATGCCCCGGATACAACAGTGTATCGTCGGGCAGCGGCATCAGCTGTGACACAAATGAATCGTACATTTCGTCAACATCACCACCATTTCGGCAGTTACCGGCGCAGGCATTAAATAACGTATCACCAGAAAAAAGGACCGGCGTTCCGCCGTTGTCCTCGGCTTTAACAAGTAAGCATAAATGTACCGGCGTATGACCAGGAGTAAAGAGAACGTGAAGCCTGAGCGAACCCAATTCAATCAGGTCACCGGCAATCACTCCCCGATCAACATTGGGTATTTTGGCGATCGCGTTTTTGTGCGCAATAACTTCCGCGCCCGTGGCCGCCACAACCGCAGGATTACCCTCGACATGATCATGATGCTCGTGCGTATTAATAATATATTTGATGGTGTAACCCTGCTCTTCTGCCAGGGCCACCATCGCATCACCATCCAAAGGGTCCAGAGCAATGGCTTGTCGAGTTTCTTCACAACCAATCAGGTAATTGAAATTACGTAACGGGTTGTTCATGTAACGTCGAAAAACTTCCACATTCACCTCTTACCAGTACACAGTGTCCTGAATATCGTCGTCTGCTTCAGACTCTTTAATGAAGTGACTGTTCAATAAATTAATCATTTCTTCTGAGCGCGCTTCCAGCTCTTCGTCAGAATAGGCTTCTGCAGGACTATGCCCCCAGACCGGTCCGGGCCACGCAGGATCAGTTTTGAATCGTGCGACATGGTGAACATGCAGCTGGGCAACAACATTCCCGAGCGCGGCGATGTTCATGGAATCAGATGCGAAATGATCAGCCATCTTCTCTGCTACAAATGCAGACTCTTCCATTAGCTGGAGGCGGTCTTCTTTCTTCAGGTGGTAATACTCGAAAACGTTAGAGCGGGATGGCACAAGAATCACCCAAGGGTAACGGCGATCCTTCATCATAAGTACTTTACACAAAGGCAAGCGGCCCAAATACACGGTGTCGGCTTGCAGGCGTTCATCTAAGCGGAACATAATCTCTCCTGTTGATTGTTTTCATGATAAATCGCCATACGCGTAAGGTCACTAGAGGTTCGCTATAAATGCCCGAGTTCATTGCTCTTCCGGCCATAAACGCCATTCCGAAAGACCAGTGGGATGCACTCTTACCAGCTAATGCTGGGCCGTTTCTGCGCTACGATTTCTTGCGTGCTCTGGAGTCCAGCGGCTCCGTCTCTGTAGATACAGGCTGGACGCCGAGCCACCTGATCAGCCTTGATGACACCGGGACTCCCAATCTTGTTCTCCCTGCCTATATTAAAGACCACAGTTACGGAGAATACGTATTCGACTGGCAGTGGGCTGAGGCCTACGCCAGTTATGGCATGCAGTATTACCCGAAGCTTTTACTGGGCGTCCCTTTCACGCCTGTTCCGGGCCCACGATGGTTAAGCAGCACCCCGGTCGACACCCAAAGCCTGGCCCAGGGCTTATCAGACTTTTGCTCGAGTAAGGGGCTGAGTGGCTGGCACATGAACTTCTCCGCTGGCGAACTGACTCCGGACGCTGGCGCATCGGAACGAAAAGGCTGCCAGTTCATCTGGAGGAACAATAACTTCAGCTCCTTTGACGACTTTCTGGCAACGTTCGCAAGCCGTAAACGTAAAAACCTGCTGAAGGAGCGCCGCCGGATCACAGGACAGGGCTTAAAGGTGTCACGCTTCGAAGGCGAAGGCATCACACCCGAAATGATTGATATCTTCTACCACTGCTATTGCGATACCTATTACCGCAGACGCTCTCATCCTTACCTTACGCCCAGTTTCTTTCACCAACTCCGTGAGACCATGGCAGATTCGATGATGTTGGTACTCGCAGAAGACGAAGAAGGCCCATGCGCTGCCGCCCTTTGTTTCTTCGACGATAACGCACTTTATGGCCGCTACTGGGGTTGTCTACGCGACTACGATGCCTTGCATTTCGAGGCCTGCTATTACCAGGGGATTGAGTTCTGCATCGAGAAGAACCTGGGTATGTTTAACCCGGGCACTCAGGGAGAACACAAGATCAGCCGTGGCTTCGCCCCCGAGTTCACACGAAGCTACCATTGGCTCGCACATCCGGAATTTCACGACGCTATTGGCAGATTTACACGTGAAGAAGCGGCGTACATTGAAGAATATGCCACTGCCGCCTCAGAAAGACTGCCGTTCAGGCGGGATTGACCTGGCTGTCTCATCCCAGCTTTGCTATAACCCCACCCGGAGGTAATTATCATGGCTATGAGAGCGTACAAAGTTCAGGACATTGTTGTATTCGCATCACGCGGTACCGAAGCAAAACTTCTGGCTGCGCCAGAGTTGCGCCCGGCAGAAGAGTGGCGCGAAGACGTAGCCGCGTGGGTAGCGCTGCGTGCCGAGCGCGCACCAGAACTGGATGACAGGGTGGACGCCAGCAAAACTGAGCCGTATATCCATACCAGCCACTAACCTATCGTCAGGCGGCTTCTACAAAGGACGTCCCGTTCCCGATATTAAGACAGCAGCCATGTAACGACGGCTGCCGTACTGACACATCGCCGCCAGATTCTCCAGACTCACAGGCACATAGATATTATCGACCGCCGCCTGATCCAGCGTATCATCGACATCCGGGTCATTGATGTAAGCAAAATCTTCATCCATCGCGACCAACCACACCCAGTGCGGTGCCTTGTTCCGGTTCATCCGGTACGTACTGATCAAGAGCAGAATACGATGGCCAGACTTTAATGCCTCTCTGAGTGTCTCAACCGTAAATTGCGACACCTCAGTGGATATCCCCGCGCGTTCGCAGCGCTGACTGAAGTCATCACTGACAAGGCGCAGAACTTCACGTTTATGCTCATTCCGGACGCCCTCAATAAAAGGCACCGACTCATCCGACACCCAGATGCTGGCATCAAAACCGCGAGTCTGAGCTGCAAGAGCCAGCCCCTGAGCAGAGCAACCTCCATGGCCAGTCGTCAGGTAAATGGTTGTCGCCTCCCGCCAGATATTCAGTTCACAAATACGCGACAACTGAAACTCTGACTGTAGACTGCGCATCGCCATCATCAACGCTGACGGACCGCACGTAAAAGGCGTTGTCTGACCGTAGAAAGGCAACTCCTGAGGAACGACACGCATCGTGCTCAGGTGTTTCTCCAGTCTCCAGCCCGCACTGCCGTCTTCGTAATAACCGGGCAGGAAGCGAATTCTCCGATACCCGGTAGATTCATAGAGGTACAGAGCGCCCTCATTATCATCACGAACCTCCAGGCGCATGAAAAATACTCCGCGGAGCATGGCCTGAGACTCAGCATGATCCAGTAGCTGACGCGCAAGTCCACGCCCTCGTGCCCTAGCTGAAACCGCGATGGAATACAGCCTCGCCAACGAAGTGCCACGATGGAACAGCACCAGGATGTACGCCTGAAGACCATTTTCGTCTTCATGTACCCATAACTCAGAGTGGCTGGAGCGAATGAAATGGCGAAAACGACGAGGCGTCAGCCGGTCGCCCGGAAAGGCCTCCTCTTCAATAGCCGATAACGCGGGAACATCTGCCGATGTGGCTAAACGAAACGTCATATACTGAACCTAAAAATGAAACAGCAATCTGAAGGCGCATAGTAGAACTGAACACAGCGAATCGCTACGGCTGTGCTCACGAGAAATATCACTCCAGACGAGAAGAAAAACTTGATGTTGTGATACGCCAGCGAGAACTATCATCTGGCTCAGGTTTTTCATTTTCTAATACACAAAGAGTCACCAATACATGAAGCCACTGCTCGTACTCGTTGACCAGCTCAGTGACTGGCAGCCCTACTACCCAACCCGTCAGGTCATAACCATTGGTGACTTTCTGGCTGGGCAGACCGAGGCTCGCGGCTATGTTATCAACCTATGCTCGGATTACTCTTATCTGAGTACGGGATACTACGGCTCGCTTCTCGCTGAGGCGCGCGGCGGCCAGGTGTTCCCCGGCGTTCGTGCCATTCGTGAACTAAACAATTTCGAGCAGGGGCAGCCGCTTCCGACGAAAACCAGCCGCATTCTCGAAGCTGACCGACGCTCAGGCAAAAATAACGCAGACCTTGTGCACCTACGCGTGTATTTCGGACAAACAGAGAACGCTTCTCTGAAGCCAGTTGCCCGCAAACTGTTCGAGACATTTGCCTTCCCTGTATTCGATGCCAAGCTTCAACGCGTGCACGAAAACCTGTGGATCATCGCCTCGTTAAACGTCGTTGCAATCAACGAGCTCAACGAAAGCGATCAGACCCGGTTTGCAGAGTCTCTGGACACGTTCAGCTCGAAAATATGGCGGCTTAAACGCATCAACAAGCGTTATAAATATGATCTGGCGATTCTGGTCAACCCAGAGGAGCAACTGCCGCCCTCCAATAAAGGCGCATTAACTGCATTTGAAAAAGCCGGTAAAGACATTGGTTTAAACGTTGAGCTGATCACATGGAAAGAAGCCCATAGAATTGCAGAATACGATGCACTCTTTATCCGTGAAACGACAAACGTCGATCATCACACGTATCGCATTGCACAACAGGCTGAAAATGCTGGGCTCGTCGTTATCGACAGCCCTCGCGACATTATGCGCTGCTCTAACAAAGTCTACCTCCACGAGTGCTTGCAACTGCATCAGGTAGACACACCAGAAACGCGGCTATTGATGACTCAGCAAGACTATAACATCGATCACCTCATCGAAGAGCTGGAACTTCCGATCATCGTGAAAGTACCAGACGGCGCCTTCTCAATTGGTGTAGAAAAAGCAAAAACACGGGAGGAGCTACAAGAGTGTATCAGTCGCCTTGGTCAACGCTCTGCCTTGCTCTTACTGCAGAAATTTATGCCAACCGAGTACGACTGGCGTATTGGTGTTCTGAATGGTGAAGCCATCTATGCCTGCCGGTATTTTATGGCCAAAAGTCATTGGCAGATTTACAACCACAGTGCCCGATCAAAATCGAACAGTTCTGGGAATGCTGATGCCTTTGCTATTAATGATGTGCCTAAAAAAGTCATCAAAACCGCATTAAAAGCAGCGCGCTGTATGGGAGATGGGTTTTATGGGGTTGACCTGAAATCCAGCGGTGATCGGGTCGTTGTCATTGAGGTCAACGACAACCCAAGCATAGACAAAGGCGTTGAAGACCTTCATGAAGGTACGGCACTTTATCAGAAAATCATGCAGACATTTCTGGCAAGGTTGGATGACATTAACGGGCGCTGAAGCGCCGGTCTTTCTACCACTGCTGGGGTAGCCCTTTGGTTTGCAGAAGGGCTGCTACATCCATCATCAATGCGATAGACACATGCACCAGAACACCACCCCAAATCGACCGTGACATAAGAGCAAGTACACCGAGAAAAAAGCCGAACAGAATCGCGCCGAAGGACTCCGGCCATAGCTTCGGGAAGTGCAGCATCAGGTACGGCAAACACATCACCGCAATCGACAGACTACCAAACTGGCGTTTCAGGCCATTTACCAGATATCCGCGAAAAAAGAATTCAACGGCAATAAACTGAAGGACATAAATAACCTCCCAGCTCAGCAAGTCAAACCAGCTTCGATGGGCTTGATTATAAAAGGGATAATGCTGTGAAAAGTCATCACCGAAACTGGCGATGATTGCAAACACGAGAATCGGCGATGCTAACAAAACATAGCCACGCCAGTGGTGATGAACGCTGCCCCACTGCCAGCCATACTCACTCAGTGAATCTTTGAACCACCAGCGTATGGCCAGCATTGGGATAATAAGAAATCCGAGGAGGTTAATGCTGCCCCACCAGATATATCCCAGTAATTCGCGGTATTCGTAACGATGGTAATCACGATAGATCGAGGGATCAGACATCACTTCGGAAAACCACTTCACCAGCGCGGTCAGGTTACTGCTGTATTTTCCGTAATGCACCAGAAGCAGACACACACAGGCAATACCGATAATCTGCCAGACACGTATACGCTCTTTCGCTTCTTCCGCAGGCGATAAACTGGCCGGTTTACGCTCTTCATCAATTGCATTGAGTTGGCTGAAAAGAAACCCTGGCGTCAGCCAGTGTAAAAATCCCATGCTGCTGTTCCATTCGTGTCTTCAATAGCCCCTACAGGCAGACTGAAGTAAATCATTAAATTACGCCATAGTTCGCCCGTGTGACTCGCGGTCCAACGAGAAATATCCACCGGGCTACTGTGCTGAAGTGCGTCGCTCACTCGATCAGCGGCTTCTTCAATATTACCGGGCGTATATCGAAAGCGGCCTGGGTATTGTTCGCGATAGCATAACGCGTCAGGGACTACAGGCGTTGCGCCAGCACTCACGGCTTCAATCATCGATAGCCCCTGAAACTCATGATCCGCTGTGCTGATCACAACCCGAGCACGCTTTAATAAGGTTTCATACTCAGCCCGCGGGACCATACCATCGGCAACAATCCGTGCGGCGTGCTTCTCACGTATTGCAGACAGTTCGCCCGGCACCTTCTCAGGTCGCGGCCCCAACAACGCCAACTGAAAATCTACGCCGCGATTAGCTAACATATCAAGCACTGCTTCGAATCGATCCGGACGCTTGTCGTATTCCCAGCGGTGATTCCAGAGAATCATCGGCATCGTGCCTGTTTGCGCTGGAATCGTATCAGTATTTACTGTCTCGACAGCGACAGGTAAAACCGAACTCTTCGCTCGTAACTCATCAACAACATGGTCGGGAGTGGCGTCAGGTAATTTACGCAGAAGCTCTGTAACTCCCTCCAGCATGGACTCAAGATTAAAACGCGAGTTAAACAAACAACGTTCCGATGTCAGAGCCCCGTATAACTGAACCATCTGAGGGTCAATCGACGAGTGCTGGCGGTCACCCACCGGGTAAGCAAACTGATTCTCATGAAAATAGAGAGTAACGGGAATATCAGCCAGTTCAGGATGCAGCCCTTTGATGGTGGCAATATCCACCATGGATGTTGCGAGAATATGATGGGGCTGCTCTTGCTGGAGTGCGTCCCGAAATTCTGCCATCCACGACAAAGGGTTACCCCGGATACGCCAGCGGAAGTAGCGGCCAGGAAGTTCGAAGATTCGAAGCCGCACCGGGCAGTCCTGCTGATTCGAGAGCCAGTTAACCCAACTGGCGTGACTTTCGGAACGATATGCTGACAGCAGCCAGACCAGAGGACGCTCGGGCATTTACTCAGATCGCCATTTGCGAGCGGTCAAGCTCCTGCTTGGCGGAGTCAGACGCCTGGTTAATTTCCGACAAGCGTTTTTCGAGTCCGGAGATATTCTCTCGTTGCTGGCGTATCTGCTCATTATAGCGGTCTGCACCAGTTTTCATCTCATCAACAATGGCTTGAGCGCGGTTGCGGGCATTTGGCCCCGCAATGGACTTCGCCAGCTCGGATTTTTCTTTGATCATGCGCTCACGTTCCTGTTGCAGGTCGCTAAGCTTCTTCTTCGCATTTTTCAGGTCACGCTGCACACGAATTTTGTCATTACTGCGGGAAAGCTCATCAGCCATCCCTTGCAACTCTGCTTCAGAAGCACCCCTCGATGGCTTACTGGTATCGACCTGGCGTTCTTCCTTCACCGAGTATTCTGGCGGGCATGGCGTCTGTGAGAACAGGGTCTCGCCCGCTGCTGATTTACAGACATACACTTTCCCCGCGTGCACCGGCAGAACAGCCGAAACCACGACCATACCAACCAGCAGCAAACTACCACGCATATTAAGACTCCTTGTTATCAGAAATGTTGGCGAAAAGGCCTGGATTCGCCCTGCGCTTACCTGTGAACTGACTATACTTGAAAGCGGATTATACTTTCTACCACGGAGCAGGCATGCCTCACCCCACTCCCAGCGTCCCCGATACACTACCGGGAGATCACTGGTTACTGCAGAAATACGCATTGGATCAACACGCGATCGTTGCCATCACAGACAAGGAAGGCCGCATTCAATACGTTAATGACCTGTTCTGCGACATCAGTGGCTACGAACGCGAAGAGTTAATTGGCCGCACTCATCACATGGTGAACTCCGGTCATCACAGCAGACAATTTTTCGAAGAAATGTTCGACACACTCGCCGATAACGACATCTGGCGTGGAGAAATCTGCAATCGTCGTAAGACCGGTGAGCTCTACTGGGTAGAAACGACCATTTCTACCCAACGCGATGAAACCGGTGAAATCACGGGTTACGTGGCCCTGCGCACCGACGTCACAGACCAGCACCGCACTCTGGACGCAATGCGCCGTTTGCATGAAATTACTTCTGACCGCCAGGCAACCATAGACACTAAAGCTGAGCGAATCCTTCGTCTGGGCTGTGAGATATTCAACCTGCCGATTGGCATCATCAGTCACATCGTTGATGAACAATATACAGTGCGCTTCACTCTGAACCCTGAAAACGCACTTAAGCCCGGTGATAACTTTCAGCTAGGTAATACCTATTGTTCTGAAACTATCGCTGGTTGTCATGCGGTCGCGCACCACCATGTGGGCGATAGCGAAACCCAGCATCACCCTGCTTACGCCAATTTTGGTCTTGAGTCGTATCTCGCCGCCCCCCTGTTTCTCAAAGATCAGGTGTACGGCACAATTAATTTCTCGGGCCCGGAGCCGCGATCACGCGCTTTCAGCACCGGCGAGATTGAGCTGATTCAATTATTTGCGAAGTGGATCGGCGACGAGCTTGCTCGCGAAGAAGCCGATAATGAACTGGAGCGGGATCGCCTTTTACTGGATGCCGTCAGTAAGCAAGCTCGTATTGGTGGCTGGGAACTCGACCTCACAACGGAAAACCTCTACTGGACCCCAGTCACCCGCCTTATCCACGAAGTAGAGGATGATTTTATACCCACGGTCGATAACGGCATCGACTTTTACGATGGCGATGAAGCAAAAGAGCGCCTCCGCGAAGCAATCGCAAGCGCCGTTGAAGCAGGTAAAAGCTGGGACCTCGAATTACCACTGAAAACAGCGAAAGGTCGAAGAATCTGGGCCCGCGCACTGGGTACTCCCGTTATGGTAGACGGTATTTGTACCCGACTGTTTGGGTCCTTTCAGGACATCACCGAAGAACGGGAACAGGAAGCTGAGAAGCGCGAGGAGGCTCAGCGTAATCAGCTAATGATTGAGTCTACGGCCATTGGCTTCTGGGACTGGAACGTCAAAACTGGCGAGACCTCTTTCAGTGAACGCTGGGCCAACATTATTGGGTACACTCTCGATGAGCTTTCACCGGTCTCAATCGACACCTGGCTGGACGCTTGCCACCCGGATGACCTTGAACGGTCAGGTGAACTTCTGACGCAGCACTGGGAAGGCAAACTGGATCGCTATGAATGCGAAGCCCGGATGAGACACAAAGACGGTCACTGGATCTGGGTTCATGACACCGGACGTGTCGTTGAATGGGACGATGAGGGTCAGCCTCTGCGCATGATCGGCACGCACCTCGACATCACCGAAAACAAACTCGCACAGACCGAGATCAACATCAGTCACCAGAGAATCCAGCTGGCGACTGAGTCTGCGGGCATCTGTATCTGGGAGCACAACCTGATCACCGGCGAGATGGCCTGGGACGCAGGTATGCGCGAGCTGTACGGCATCGCTCCTGAGGTCACACCTCCCAGCATTAAAGAGTGGGAGTCCTTCATTCACCCAGATGACCACGACTGGGTAGTGACCCGACTCAAAGACGCCATCGAGCATACGAAGCCATTCGATTATGAGTTCAGAATCGTTCGTGCCGACGGGAAAGAGCGTCATGTTCGAACCGCCGCTGTGATACTGTCCGATGACCATACCCAGGGATCCCGGGTCGTTGGCATGACCAGCGATGTGACTCAGCAGAAAGAGAATGAACTTGCTTTGTTAGCTGCGAAGCGGGAAGCAGAAAGTGCCGCACGAACGAAAAGTGACTTCCTTGCGACCATGAGCCATGAAATCCGCACGCCTATGAACGGCGTGTTGGGAATGCTCAACCTGCTGAAAGACACGCCACTCACAGACGATCAGCTAAACCGGATACGTATTGCGCAAAACAGTGCGCAGTCTCTGCTTGCACTGATTAACGACATACTCGACTTCTCGAAAATCGAAGCAAATAAGCTTGAACTTGAATCCATCGAGTTCGAACTCAACAGCGTACTGACAGCTGCAACAGAGTCGCTTGCCAGCCAGGCAGAGACAAAAGCCGTCGAACTTCTGGTCGACACCTCCCAGCTACACACCAATGTAGTCATTGGAGATCCCGGCCGGGTCCGCCAGATACTTGTTAACCTGTTAAGCAACGCGATTAAGTTCACCAGTGAGGGCGAGGTAACAGTATCACTTGAGCAGGTGTTACTTGATGACAAATGGCAGTTATCAATCACAGTCAAAGATACCGGCATAGGTATCGACGAAACCAAGCGCGCGAACCTTTTTAACGCCTTCAATCAGGTCGATTCGTCGACCACCAGAGAGTTTGGCGGCAGCGGCCTTGGTTTGGCCATCGTGAAAAACCTGTGTGAACGGATGAAGGGCTCGGTTTCAGTTGAAAGTACCCCAAAGGTGGGCAGCGCCTTTACCGCCACGATTCAGCTCGATATTGCCCCAGGTGCTACCCCGCTTCCCGGCCTCAATGGCACTCGTGTACTGGCTATTATTAATAACCCGAAATCGCGTGAGATTACCCGGAAGAACCTGGAAGCACTGGGAGCCAGAGTCGATGCCGTCGGCTCAACGGCCGACGCATCAGAAATATTGATAGGCGACCCAGACAGCGTCGACCTTCTCATTTTGAGCAGCAATATTCCCGGTGAAGACTGGAGAGACAGTTCTGAAGCATTAGCTCAGCTACCAGCCATGGATACAGCACTCAGAGTTTTGATGGTACCGGTAAGCTTCCGCCAGTCAGAACGGGTTCTCGAGTCCGGCAGACTCCATGGCCATGTACTAAAGCCGTTGAACGTACTCAATCTCGTCGAATACTTCCATACGCGCAAAGAGTTCGATCATACCGGCAATGCGGACGTACCGAACAATAAACCCACCTTTCGGGACAAACGAGTGCTGCTTGTAGAAGACAACCGCGTAAATCAACTTGTCGCAGAAGAAATGCTCACCGCTTTGGGTATTAAAGTAGTGGTCACTGAAAATGGTGAAGAGGCTATTCAGAAAATCAGCTCAGAAGAAACTCCATTCGACCTCATTCTTATGGACTGCCAGATGCCTGTAATGGATGGCTATCAGGCAACGCGGGCTCTACGACATGGACGCGCTGGCGACCAACACCAGAGTACCCCTGTCATCGCCATGACAGCACACGCCATGACTGGCGACAAAGAGCGCTGCCTTGCGTCTGGTATGAATGACTACCTGGCAAAGCCTGTAGACCCGGGTTTACTGACCTCCATGCTCGAACGGTGGTTACTGGCAGATGACGGGAGTCAGGATGCTTCCGTGAGCGACAGAGCCGTCGTCATTAAAAGTCAGCCACAAACCGGCGGAAAAATCTGGGACCGCCAGCAAGCTCTGAAGCGTGTGGTAGGAAACGAGAAATTACTCAACCAACTGATCGACATGTTCCGCAGCGAGCAGCCTGTACGCCTTTCTGAGATGACGCAGCTCCTTGATGGAGGGCGCTTTGAGGCGCTCAGAGAGGTAGCCCATAACCTCAAAGGAGTCGCAGGTAACCTCGGGCTGGTCGCCATACAAAAAGTCGCCTCAAAGTTGGATCAGGATATACGCACCGGTAACACTGAAACAGCAGAGATGCTGCTCGATGAGCTGCATGAAGAAACAGCACGACTGACCGAATTGTTAGAAACGAGTAACGAAGCCGAAGCGCATACACCACTTGTTGGCCTGAGAGAACGACTGGTTGCAATAAATCACGCATTGGAACAAAACGACTACATTAGTCAGAAGAGTCTTGAATTCATGCTTAAACCCCTTGGGAATGCGTATTACGAGGCAGAATTGGGGCAGCTTGCGCACGAGATCACAGCATTTGAAAACGCAAAAGCTCAGTCTAGGATTAAGTCACTGCTTCAGCAGATAACCGAGAGCTATAAAAATGCCCAATGAAATTCCGTTATCCACTGTTCTGATCGTTGACGACTCGCCGTCGAATATCCGCGTTATGGCCGCGGTACTTCAGGAGCGTTATCGTGTAAAAACAGCGACGAGCGGACAACAGTGTCTTGATATGGCACTCCGGCACAAGCCAGACCTGATTCTTCTTGATATCGAAATGCCCGGCATCTCGGGATACGAAACCTGCCGCGAACTCAAAGACATGAGCGAAACCCGGGACATCCCCGTCATTTTCGTTACCGGCCGGGACAATATCGAGGACGAAGAGCTGGGCCTGCGAATTGGTGCGGTCGATTACATCACCAAACCCATTCGTCCGGTGATTTTGTCAGCCCGCGTTGATACTCACGTTACACTGAAGCGCCAGCAGGATCGTCTGTTGCAGCTGGCTATGCACGATCAACTCACCGGCCTGTACAACCGCCACTACATGCTGGAAATGGTCGACCAGCGAATTGCGCGTGCGCGTCGTCATAACACACCATTGACCACGCTGATTATCGACCTTGATCACTTCAAAAAGATCAATGACACCCATGGACACATTGCCGGTGATCAGATTCTCGAGCAGGTATCAGAGCTCCTCCAACGCCAGTGCCGCACCGAAGATACCGTCGCACGCTTTGGAGGCGAAGAGTTTATCGTACTGATGGAACCCTGCTCGCTGAATCAGGCACACTACAAAGCCGAGGTAATGCGCCACCAGATATCCGAGCTCATGCCCTCATCGATCCCCGTCACAGTAAGTATTGGCGCGGCTGAACTGTCGGATCATGATGAGAATTTCAACGATCTTCTCAAGCGAGCCGATGATGCCCTGTACCGGGCAAAAGAAAACGGCCGCAACTGTACTGAACTGGCTCACCCGGAAGACATAGTGACAGCCTCCAAAGCGCCCCACTAATCAGGTACAATCGCCGCCCTGAGATAATTACCCCGGCGGCGAAGGTACACACCATGACAGACCAACCCTCAAATCCAAGTGTCGGTGAAGGCGATGCAATTCCAGGCAGCGGCAAAGTAGGATTCGTGTCTTTAGGCTGCCCCAAAGCACTGGTGGACTCCGAACGCATCCTGACCCAACTCAAGCTTGACGGCTACGACGTTGTAAACCAGTACAACAATGCCGATGTTGTGGTCGTAAATACCTGTGGCTTTATCGACGCCGCGAAACAGGAATCCCTTGATGCCATCAATGAAGCCATGAACGAAAATGGTCGTGTGATTGTGACTGGCTGTATGGGTAAAGGTGCTGATGCTGAGCTGATCAAAGAGAAGAACCCCGGTGTACTCGCAGTGACAGGCCCCCAAGCCTATGAAGAGGTCATGACTGCCGTTCATGAATGGTCACCAAAACAAACCGAACATAATCCGTTTACAGACCTGGTCCCACCTCAGGGAGTAAAGCTGACGCCGCGCCACTACTCTTACCTGAAGATCTCTGAAGGCTGTAACCACAGCTGCACCTTCTGCATTATCCCGGATATGCGTGGGAAACATGTCAGTCGTCCTATCGGCGACGTACTGGAAGAAGCAAAACGACTGGTCAATGCAGGCACCAAAGAACTGCTCGTGATCTCGCAGGACACCTCCGCGTACGGCGTTGACCTGAAATACCGCACAGGTTTCTGGGATGGTAAACCGGTAAAGACCAAGATGCTCGACCTCTGTGAAGAGCTCGGCAAAATGGGAGTGTGGGTGCGCCTCCATTATGTTTACCCATACCCGCACGTAGACGACGTGATTCCGCTGATGGCCGAAGGAAAGATACTTCCCTATCTGGATATCCCTTTCCAGCACGCAAGTCCGCGTATTCTGAAACTGATGAAACGCCCCGCTCACGCCGAAAACACACTGGCGCGCATTAAAAAGTGGCGCGAAATCTGCCCTGAACTTGTACTGCGCTCTACCTTCGTTGTCGGCTTCCCTGGTGAAACAGAAGAAGACTTCCAGATGCTCCTCGACTGGCTCGAAGAAGCTGAGTTGGATCGCGTCGGTTGTTTCAAATACAGCCCGGTTGAGGGCGCGAAAGCGAATGATCTGCCAGACCATGTGCCCGAAGACATTCAGCAGGAGCGTCATGATCGCTTTATGGAAAAAGCACAGGAAATCAGCACGCGTAAACTGGCCCGCAGAGTGGGTACCCGCATGACTGTTCTTATTGATGAGGTCGATGAAGAAGGCGCGATTGGCCGTTCAGTTGCGGACGCGCCGAATATCGATGGGATGGTTTACCTGAACGAGTTCTTCGATTGTCAGCCGGGGGATTTCCTTGAGGTTGATATCGAGCATTCCGACGAATATGACCTGTGGGGAACTCCGGTTAACGCTTGATACTTTCCGAGGTCGCCGTTAGCCAGACAAGCTGGCTATCGGCGGTCACCCCGCCAACATTGTATCCAGATCCACCTGCGACGGCATAAACCAGTATGAACCGGTCAATGCGTCACTGAAATCCATCATGGCATCTGTGATTCCGTCGTCCTTACCCAGCATGCTATCGATCACGCTCACAAAGCGATCCATGTCGCAGGCAAACGCGAGGAAATAAAGCCCCTTGTCCTCTCCACCACCGTAAGGCGTACCACGGCGATACATTTTCATCGGTACGTCGTCGACGTCAATGTCAGTGCGCCCGACATGCGATTCAGGCGGCAGCGCCGTTCCTTCGAGTTCGATATTCGTCTCTTTGGTGCGGCCAATAACGTTTTCCTGGGCATTTACACTCAGACTCAGAAATTCCTGCAATCTGTGTGTCCATTTCTGTCCGAGGACAAACGATCCACCTGCTCCCAGCTCCCCTTCAGGAATAAGCGCTGCCGCACGCTTTTTCTCTGCCGTTCCGGGGTTTCCGGTACCGTCAACGAAGCCAGTAAGAATTCGTGCATCACGGGTTTTGTACCCATCCAGATCGAGCTCCAGATCTGCGACGTCGGACAGAGCCTCGGTAACCTGAACTACGGCATTCATTACGTCACCGCGATCTTCGCCGACAACCCAGATGAACATGTCGCGCTGCGACGCTGGCATAACGTGCCCTTTGGAGGAATACTGCGCCGTAAAGTCACATAGTCCTGAGGGTGTCCAGCCTGGGCCTAAGCGCTTCCAGGAGGCCTGATTGAATGCGACCATGATACGCGCACCATCAACAGGCTTTAGTGCCCGAGAAAGAGCTTGGCGCAAATCGGCATCAGCTGCCGAGCGAAATTGATATTCCAGATACTGACTACTGCGACCCGGCTCTTCAAACAGGCCGGCCTGATGTGGGTTCATTCTCACTGCTCCGGTTGTCAACGCCCTCTGTATGTTCAGAGGTTTTATTTATTCTAGCGCCAGACAACCGATAGTTCAGCCGTTATTTAATTCAAAACCTTTCACCCATTCTACGAATCGCTGAGAAGCCATAGAGCGGCCAAACAAGAAGCCCTGACCACAGCCACAGCCCATCTGGCGAAGGGTATTTAGCTGATTTTCATTCTCAATACCCTCCGCCGTCACGTTCATCCCGAGTACACCACAGAGAGCGAAAATGGCTTTGCAGATTTCTATATCACTTTCACTGTTGGGCAGGTCCATGACAAAGCTCCGATCAATTTTGACCCGATCGAATGGTAAGGATTTAAGGCGACTCAGTGACGAATAACCTGTTCCGAAGTCATCAATGGCCAGGCGTATTCCTAAAGCACGCAACTGGTCAAGCTGCTGTTTAGCGTGCTTATTATTCTGAATCGCGGTTTCCGTAACTTCCAGTTCAACTCTATCCGCCGGAACATCATGTTCGTTTAAAAGATAGCTAATAATAGCCGGGAAATTCTTATCAGATAACTGGCGAGCAGACACATTGACCGATACAACAAGCTCGGTCAGCCCCTGTGATCTCCAGTGGTTCAGTTGGGTAAAGCTCTCTACTAAGACTTTTTTACCTACCTCGAGAATCACATTGCTTTGCTCTGCTATCGGAATAAATCGCTCAGGGGGGATCATGCCGAGGTCATGACTATACCAACGGCATAACGCCTCTGCGCCATAAACACGGTTATTAACGACATCGACGAGTGGCTGAAACTCAACACAGATTTCGTTACTGTTCAGCGCACCTTTAATATTGCGTTCGATGCGGTTTCGCTCAACCGAAACCATTGCCAGCTCCAAATCATAAAACTTAAAGCAGCTTTTGCCCGCGCTCTTCGCATGCATCAGAGCAGTATCAGCAGCCGTAATAACATCTTCGTGCGTTATCAACTCTCCACCGGAGATAGCAACACCAATACTGGCTGAAACTTCTACTACTTCACGCGATAAGGTAATCGGTGCCGCGACGGCCCGCAGCAGCTTATTCGCCATTACCCTAAGGCCTTCGTGATCACTGAAGTGAGGGGCCACGATGACAAATTCATCACCACCAACACGGGTAACCGTATCGTCCTCCCGTACTGAACTTACAAAACGCTCAGCAATGATCTGCAGTAGACGATCCCCTTCAGCATGCCCCAAGGTGTCATTTACCAACTTAAAGCCGTCAAGGTCGATATAAAGAACAGCCACGGGCTCTGCTGATTTTCGCTGTGCGTGCAGACATTGGCTCAGTGTTCGCTCGAGGTGAACACGGTTTCCAACTCCCGTTAAAGAATCAAGAAATGCCATTCTCTGCAGGTTCTTTTCAGCGCGGCGAAGCTCACCAATATCTGAAATAGTAAATACATAATTGGTGACCATGCCATCGTCATCAAATACGCCAGAAATATGTTCCCAGGCCGGAAAACGCTCACCAGATTTGGTATTGCAGGCTACTTCACCACTCCAGAAATGATTACCTTGTTCAAGGAGCTTGGGTGAAAAGTGGTCTTTATGACGACGAGCGTGAAGAAACTCATCCGGATCGCGCCCCTTGGTAGTGTTCAGAATTCTGTGTCATTTCTTTATCCTATGCAAAAGAGAGATGACACATGACCAAACCAACATTCGACATGGAAGCCGCACTGCAAGCTCTGCGTGACGGCAAAAGCCTCAATGGCA
>Ga0256829_1000671_pt1 | contig 32666 bp, 29 predicted proteins | sample 131447metaG_FD_185979 | JGI IMG/M metagenome (GOLD analysis project Ga0256829, IMG submission 185979) | Hydrothermal vent microbial communities from Lau Basin, Pacific Ocean - 131-447 | ecosystem: Environmental > Aquatic > Marine > Hydrothermal vents | place: Pacific Ocean: Lau Basin | collected... | reverse complement strand
CTTTTTGAGCGCAGAAGCCTGAAGGAGATACTGAATCCTGACCCGCCACCCAATCAAAAAGACCAGCCTCAGATGAGGCTGGTCTTATGACTGTGAAACTGTGGGACAGCAGTGGCTTTTGAGCTGGCTTTTTCTGAGTCATTTACTGAGAAACCCTTTAGAACCAATAACTTCCGGCTCTTTGCCCCTCTACTCCCATACGTCCACTTAACTTGCCGCGAATAACCACTTTATGGTTCAGGGCTACCAATTTCACAAATCGACGCATGGCTCATAACTCCTCATATATGATTCAACTGGCGCGCATCATACCCAGCTGGATCACAGAGTCAACAAACCGCACAAATAACCAACATTCGCACAATCAATATCAAATTTCACTGCCAGCCGAGGCCTAGATCAGTACTATTGAAAGATCTTGAGGAGCGCCGATGAAAATTCGTTTCAACCTGAAAAAACTGAAGAATAACCCGGAAACGCCCTGGTTTGTGCTGGACCTGCTGATGGTATGGCTGGTGACGATCAATCTGCTGTGGATCCTGTTTGACTGGATGTTCAGCAGTAGCACCCTCGCATCTGGCCTGCACTACATAGCCCCGGATTTCCATGACTTCTATGCGGAGAAGATTCACGACGATTTTGTCGCCTACGATTTAATGTTCGTGTGGATCTATCTGGTGGAATTAACCCTGCGCTGGTGCATGGCCATCTATAACAAGACCTACCACCGTTGGTTCTTCTACCCGTTTGTGCACTGGTACGATGTACTGGGCTGCATTCCCATAGGCTCCTTCCGTTTCCTGCGAATATTGCGGGTGATTTCCATTGTCTATCGACTGCAGAAGCTCGGAATAATCGACATCCGCGAAAACTATTTTTACCGCCAGTTTCAGAAGTATCTGGGCGTAATTACAGAAGAGCTGTCGGACCGCGTGGTCATCAACGTCCTCAATGGCGTACAGGACGAAATCCAGAAGGGCAACCCGGTGACCCATCGCATTCAGGATCGGGTTATCGGCCCCCGACAGGAACAGCTAGTGCACTGGCTCGGCAGCCGTCTCGGCAATGCCATCGACCACGCCTACCAGCACAACGAATATCACGTGCGCGATTATCTCAAGTCCATGGTGCACCAAAGCCTGGCGCGCAACAGCAATATCAAGCGTCTCAACCAACTGCCGATTGTCGGCCCACAAATTCAGGAAACCATGGAGGCCATGTCGGTTGAATTGGTAGAGGATGTACTGGTGACTCTAATGAGCGATCTGGCCGACCCGCAGCAGCAGGTAGCGGCCAACACCATTAACAGCTTGCTGGAAGCCCCCGCCGAAAACGAAGCCCAGCAGTTGTGGCCGATTCTTCAAGAGGCGGTCGTTGAGTCGTTGGAATTGATCAAAGATCAGGTTGCCCTGCAACAATGGAAGCTGCAGGAAGCATCGTCGACTAGAACGAATGCCCCCAATTGATATAGACCTTTTGCGAGTCGGTAATATCAATACCTTGAGCGTCGAGGCACACGGTAATCTTCCAGTCGATACGACGACGCTCACCACTGAGAGCATTGCCCAGCAAGCGCAGCGACTGAAATAGCAGGGAATCCTGCTGCTGGCGGCTCTGCTGGGGTGCTGTAAGTTCAAAGCGATAGTTTTTTTGATAGCCGGCATCATAGCGAGTAACACCATCCAGAACTTTTTCATCGCGGTAGATTTCTCGCGCGTGACGGCTGGTTTTGCCATCGCGATTGGTACGCCTCACTTCTTCGCGGGCAGTTAGCCGAACCACCAAACGGTTGCCTGAAATGGGCTTTTTGGCCAGCAGGGAAAACTGCCCTTGAATAACCTCACCCGGCTGAAAACTGTTCTTTGCCAGCACCAGCTCAATCTTGCCTTTTAGGTGTGCCATCAGCATATAGACGATAACTACGATGACCACCAGGGCGATGCCCGAAAATACCCACGTCTCTGTTGTCATTGTTCCACGGCTTCCTCTGCACAAGCACAAACTCGCCCAACCCTACACAATGCCTCAATCTAAATCTACGCATCACGTAGCGCTTATTTGGTTAAGGCACTGTAAAACCTTTATCAATTTGCTGAGCTGCAGGCAACGCTCACCAGAAACAGTCCGCCACTGTCACTCATTCTCTCGTAGCCAATGGATGGGTAGAATGGTGGCCCGTTTCATTTCCGCACAGAACTTATGTCTACAACAAACGACCAGCCTATTCCATCCAATACCCCCATTATTGTTGGCGTCGGCCAGATCACAGAGAGAGTATGCGAGAACCTCGCTGAGGCATCGAGCCATGCGGATCTGGCGGCGCAAGCCTGCGAACGAGCCCTGAATGACACAGGAGTTTTAAATCTTGCGCGCAACATAGACACGATGGTCACGGTGCGCACCTTCGCCGACTCGGGAAGTCTGGGTAGCTGTCCTTTCGGTATGTCAGACAACCTCGCCCGAGCCATCAGCCAGCGCATTGGCGCCAATCCCGAGCGCGCCATCTACGGTGTGCTCGGAGGAGAAACACCACAAAAACTCACGGCAGAGTTTTGCGAGCGTCTGATGAATCGTGAAAGCGAGGACACTCCTACCCCATATCGCATGATCATGATTACCGGCGCAGAGGTAATTGCCACTATTCGCGCAGCCAAACGCCAGGGAGTGACGCTGGACTGGCACGAAGTTACAGGGGGACAACTTGAAGACAGAGGTATCACCGGAGGCTATGCGTTGTTTGGCGAGGAGGAAATTCGCCACGGCATGAGCAACGCCATGCCCTACTACGCGTTAATGGAAAATGCCCGTCGTGCCAAACTGAAGCTGGGAAGGGCGGCATATGACAGGCAGATGGGCCAGATCTTCGAACACTACTCGCAGATTGCTGCAGCCAACCCACTGTCGTTTTTTCCAAAGGCTTTTGACTGTAGAGAATTGACTACACCAACCCCAGACAATCCCATGCTAATGGCGCCCTACCCCAGAAACCTGATTGCCAAAGACGGGGTCAATCAAGCGGCGGCGGCACTGTTAACCACTGTAGGTGAAGCTCGACGCCTCGGTATCGCCCGGGAAAAGTGGGTGTTTCTGCACGGCTACGCCGACACTCAGGAGCAACCGTTTCTGCAGCGCCCCGACCTCGGCGATTCGCCTGCAATGCGCAGCTCTCTGCTGAACGCCCTGAAGCATGCAGAACGCACGATAGATGACATCCAACACATGGATCTCTATAGCTGTTTTCCCATAGTGCCAATACTGGCGCGCGACGTTCTGGAGCTTACCGAAGGCGACCCCAGAGCATTGACGACTACCGGCGGCTTGCCCTTCTTTGGCGGGCCCGGCAATAACTACACTCTGCACGGCATTGCCTCTTTGGTTGAAAGATTGCGAGATGATCCGGGAAGCTATGGGCTGGTCTATGGCAACGGCGGTTGGATGTCTAAGCACTCGACAGGGATCTACTCCACTGCACCACCAAACACACCTTTGCACCCGAACCACAACGAAGCGTTGCAACAAGAGCTGGACCAGCAACCTCATGCTCTTACCAACGCAACGCCGCAGGGAAGAGCTACACTGGAAACTTACACCGTTGCCTATCGTCAGCAGGAGCCGGAATACGCGCTCGTGGTGGCTCGCCTTCAAGCAACCGGCGAGCGTTTCCTGGCATTATCTTATCAACCCGGCAGCATCGAATATCTAGTGCAGCGGGATCCGTTAGGTAAAAGCCTGAATGTCAGTCATGATATCAGCGGTAATATCTTTCACTTCAGTGAACAGCCTGCAAACACCTGTTAGGGACAAATTATTTGTCCCGCTCAAAAATCGTTACCCCTCCAACCAGGGTTTGCACTACCTGAATATCTTTAATGGCTTCGGGGTTAATCAGCGGATCACCATTCAACACCACCAAGTCGGCGAGCTTACCCACCTCAATAGAGCCTCGCTCGTGCTCCTGAAAAATCTGCCATGCGGCATTGATGGTAGTGGCACGCAGCGCCTGCATCGGTGTAATGCGCTGCTCTTCACCAATCACCTGTCCCGAGGTGGATAAACGATTAACCGCGGACCAAACCAGCAGCATCGGCTGCATAGGCACTACGGGGGTATCGAGGTGAATAGTAAAGGGTAGCTCACGCTGCAGCGCTGATTGTGCCGGGCTCATACGAAATGCCCGCTCAGGCCCCATAAAAATATCGCGATGACGATCGCCCCAGTAGTAGGTGTGGGCGCTGAAAAAGCTGGGGGTAATGCCCAGGCGTTTCATTTCATCAAGCTGATCGTCGCGAGCCATTTGCGCGTGAATCAGGATCAGACGAGGGTCGTCATCCGGGCGGACTTTCTGAGCTTCATTGAAGGCGTAAATAATATCGTCAATGGCACCATCGCCATTGCCGTGAATTGCCATTTGGTAACCCGCTTCATGCAAACTGGTAACGATCTGCGCCAACTTCTCTCGAGGGAATATGGGGTATCCCTTGTAGTGCTCATCCCCTCGGAAAGGTGTGTGGTAGGGATGAGACAGAAAGCCGGTAAATCCCTGAATACTGCCATCAGCCACAATTTTAATGGTCTTGGCACGAGCGTGATCAGTGTTCAGGGCTTCCAGATCAACCTCCCCCGTGAGCACCTTATCGCCCATCAGACGATACTCAGGCCACAATTCCAGGCGAAACGGTACCTGATTGAAGCGCGAGGCACTCAACAATCCCCTGAACATCTTCTCATCCAGCGCGCCGCTCTGAGCCGTAGTGACCCCCTGACTGGCGTAGTCGTCTACCGCAAAGCGCAGAATAGAGAGCACTTCGGTTGTAGAAAAATCCAGCGCCTGCATCTGAATCGGAACCAGTGCGTCCTCTTCAAGCAATCCTGTAAGTGCACCCGTCACAGGATCTCTAACAATGACACCGCCCTCAGGGTCCGGAGTATCTTCGCTGAAGCCCGCCAACTTCAGAGCCGCTGAATTGGCGACGCCCAAGTGCCCGGATACGTGGATCAACAGGATGGGATGCTCGGTTGAAACCCTATCCAGCTCTTCACGGGTAGGATGACGTTTCTCCGCCAGCAGGGTGTCATCGTAGCTGAAGCCTACAATCCACTCGCCGGGAGCCTTGGATTCTGCCCAGGGCTTGAGTTTCTCGATAACACCTTCGATATCGGTGACATCCCCCACAGGAGGACTACTGAGATTGGCGGTAACCGACTGTAATCCGGACCCGGGAAAGTGACCATGGGCATCAATAAAGCCTGGAATCAGTGTTTTACCGCCCAGATCGTGAACCTCGGCACCGTCCATATAGGTGGCCACATCTTCTTTGGAACCCACTGCTACAATCCGATCACGCTCAATAACAACGGCTTCTGCAATGCGGTTCTGCGCATCCATAGTCAGCACTTTGCCATTGATAAACACCTGACGCTCAGGCGGTTTAGGCGGAATCAAAAAGACGTAGTAGGCGGCACCAACAAGAATCAGTACCAGCACCAACAGGCGGGCGATTATTTTCATGATTGCTCTCGTTATTGTTGTAATTCAAAACATGTTACATGAAATGAAACTAAAAGAACCATCAAGTAATTACAAAAAAGCCCGCATCTGTTTCCAGTGCGGGCTTCAATAGCATTGCCAAATTTACGCTGTGGCTTCCTCTGTTTTCTTGGCGCTGGCGCGACGCTTTTTGGGTTGGGCTGGCGCGACTTTCTGGGTGCTGTAAGAAGCCATATCCGGCTCTTTCATTTCATCCACCCACTGTTCCCAAGTGTAGGGCCAAAGGATAGGGTCTCCATCACCGTCAAGATACCAACTCTGACAGCCTCCAACCCAGGCGGTATTTTTCAAGCCTTCTTTGATGTAGGCCATAAAGTTGTCAATCGCTTCAGGCTTGGCTTCGAGCTCATCGAACTCATCGTTGCGCCAACGATTAATCAACTTGATGATATAGTCGGTCTGCACCTCACTCATGGCAATCACAGAGAAGTTGCCAATCGGGGTATTGGGGCCAAGCATCAAGAAGAAGTTCGGATAGTTCTCCATAGCAACGGAGCGGTAGGCCTTGATCTTCTGCTCCCAGGCTTTGTCGATGTGTAAGCCATCTCTACCCAGCATATTCATGGGGCGCATGTAGGCGGTAGGATTAAAGCCGGTGGACAATACGATTACATCCAGATCGTGCTGCTCGCCATCTTTGGTCGCAATACCCGCTTCGTTGATGCAATCAATACCTTCGGTAATCAGGTGAGCATTGGGCTTCTGAATCGCATCGTAGAAGGTATTGTTGATAATCAGACGCTTACAACCCACTTTGTAGTTTGGCGTCAGCTTACGACGCAGCTCGGGATCTTTTACACTCTTCTTCAGATTATGTTTAACGTATTTCTCCAACAACACCCGTTGCAGTTTGCCTTCCCCGGTAACCGCTTTGGTGAAAATCTGAGACAGCAACGCCGTTGCACTGCGCTTATACAAGTTCATCAACGCAGGGCTCTTACGCATGCGCTCCTTGTGCGCTTCAGAGTATTCTTTGTCGGCAAGCTTCCAGATCCACTGCGGAGTGCGCTGGAACACATGAACGTCAGCGCCCGCATTGACCAGCTCCGGTATAAACTGAGCGGCCGTTGATCCAGTGCCGATAACACCGACACGCTTGCCTTTCATATCAACCGAATGATCCCACTCCGCAGTGTGGAACATGGTGCCTTTAAAGCTATCCAGGCCCGCGATATCCGGTTTGGCGGGATGGTGCAGAATACCGGTCGCGCCAATCAGGAAGTCCGCCACAATGGTGTCACCCTTACTGGTTTTGACGGTCCACTTGGCGTCCTTGTACTCGGCCTCGGTAACGGCTTCGTTAAAGCGAATCAGATCAGTCACGCCGTACTTGCGCCCTACACGCTCAAAATATTCCTGAATCTCGGGACCGCGCGCAAAGCGGTTACTCCACTCGGCATTCGGCTCAAATGAGTAGGTGTACATGTAGGAAGGCACATCACAAGCTACACCCGGATAGGTATTCTCGCGCCAAGTGCCACCCAGGTTATCCTTCTTTTCCAGAATGGTGATATTGGTGATACCTGCTTCACGCAGCTTGATTGTCATCAGGATACCGGTCATGCCCGCACCGATAATTACAACCGAGGGATCTCGCATCGCTTGAGCCATAATTAACCTCTCTCTATCTTATTTTTTTGAATTAAGCCCTGCCGTACTGGCCAGATGTAATCAGTCTAGACACTCGCAGATAGAGGGTGAATGTTTTTGCAGGCCACTACTTGTGAATTTCGGCCATGGCAATTATGCTTTATCGGACAGTGCGGCAAGCATCAAACTATGAACATCAGCGAAAGCAACATCTCCATCGGCCATCACATCAAAGGGGTTCAACCTGTACTGCAGGTTATGAAGTCCCTCGGTGTGCCTGCGGAGCTGTGCCTGGAAGACACGGGTATTACCGACGAACGCCTGAAGAGCCCGGATGCTGCCATCACACTGGACGAAGAATTCCAGTTCTACCGCAACCTTCTGAAGTACTCCCGCGACCCTATGCTGGGCCTTAAGCTGGGAGAAATTTTCCGTCCCGAGACTTACGGTCTTATCGGCTACGCCATTCTCAGCGCTGCAACCCTGCGAGAGTCGATGACCATGATCACCGAGTTTGACACGCTAACGTTTACCCATTTTCGGGTCCGCATGAATGAAAGTAGCGATAGTGCGTTTATCAGTTTCAGTCACCAATATTCCGTGCCGGAGGATTTGATACAGGTCTATTCGGACCGCGACATTCAAGCAACCATAACTGGCAGTCGCTACATGCAAGGCATGGAAATGCAGCCGAAACTGGTTTACTTAATGCATAGTGATCTGGCCAATCTATCAGAGTATCAAGAACAATTTGGCTGCCCTGTGATTCTCGGTCACCATCAAAATGAACTGCATTTTGACAAGGCAATGCTGGATCTTCCCCTGCCCAAACGCAACAGCGAAACCTCCAGCTATTGTCGCGAGCAGTGCCAACTGTTGCTAAACCAGCTCAGCCAACAGGGTTCTCTGGTGGAATCGGTGCGAAAAATGATGGTAGCGGTGCCGGGTGAATTTCCCAGCATTGAAAAGGTGGCGGAGAAGCTGGGGATGTCGGTTCGCAGCCTGCGCCGCCACCTCGACAGTGAAGGCAGCAGCTACCGACAGCTGTTGAACGAAATACGCTGGCAACTGGCGAGAGATTACCTGCAAAGCTCTCTGCCCGTGGAACAAATTGCCGAGTTGCTGGGCTATTCGGAACCGGGCAACTTTTCCCACGCCTTCAAGCGCTGGCAGGGGGTTTCGCCAAAACAGTACCGCGCGGAATTAACTTCGCCTTAACGACCTTTGTTCTTGTTTTTCTTTTTCTTGGCCTTGTGATCAAAGTGCTGCTGCAGACGGCGCTTTTTAGCGATCTGCCGATCCGTCAGCTGGTTTTTGCGACCAGCGTAGGGATTGTCTGAGCCCTTAAATTGAATTCGCACCGGCGTACCGTGCAAGTCCAGCGCGCGACGGAAAGTCTTTTCCAGATAACGCACGTAGTGTGCAGGCACTTTATCCACCTGATTACCGTGAACCACAATAATCGGTGGGTTCTGTCCCCCGGCGTGAGCATAGCGCAATTTGATGCGGTGGCCGTTGACCATCGGCGGCTGATGCACCTTGACCGCATCTTCCAGAATTCGAGTCAGATGGTTGGTATTGAGTTTATCGGTAGCGGCGCTGTAGGCTTGCTCAATGGATTCATAGAGGTGCCCTACACCCGTACCGTGCAGTGCCGATATAAAGTGCACATCGGCAAAATCCACAAAGCGCAGACGACGTTCCAACTGTTCCTTGATGCGATCCTTCTGCTCCCCTTCCAAGCCATCCCATTTGTTCAACGCGACGACCAGGGCTCTACCACTATCGATGACCTGCCCCATCAAGTGAAGATCCTGATCCACAACACCTTCGCGAGCATCCATCACCAACACCACTACATTGGCATGCTCAATGGCCTGCAGAGTTTTCACAATTGAGAACTTCTCAACGGCCTCTTTCACGTTCTTGCGACGGCGCACACCGGCGGTATCGATAATGGTGTAGGGCTTGTCAAAACGTTCGTAATTGATATAGACGCTGTCTCGAGTGGTGCCGGGCATATCGTATACTACAACCCTTTCCTCACCCAGCAGACGATTCACCAGGGTGGACTTGCCAACATTGGGGCGCCCCACAATGGCCATGCGAATGCCCTTGGCATTCTCGTGCTCGTCCTCGACATACTCTGGGTAGGGCTCGAGTACGTCCTGCATCAGTGAACGCACACCACGGCCATGAGTCGCGGTGGTGGGATAAATTTCGCCAATCCCCATTTCGTAGAACGGAGCGACCGCGGCATCGTGATCACTGCCATCCACTTTGTTGGCTACCACGTAAGTTTTTTTGTTATTGACACGCAGGTGTCTGGCAATCATTTCATCGGCGGCCGTGAGACCTGCACGACAATCCACCATAAACAACACGGCATCGGCCTCTTCAATGGCTAACAGCGACTGCTCTGCCATGGCATTGTCGATGCCCTGTTCGTCGCCACTTATACCGCCGGTATCTACCACCAGAAATTTGCGGTCGAGCATTTCCGCTTCGCCGTACTTGCGATCGCGTGTCAGGCCCTCATAATCAGCCACCAACGCATCACGGGATTTGGTGAGGCGATTGAAGAGTGTGGATTTCCCCACATTGGGACGACCGACTAGGGCAATAACTGGCAACATAACAACTCTCAATTCACACTCAACGGGGCCGGATTTTCCAGCCTGTAAAAACACTAACGCGAGCCAGGCATTATACCTGACTCGCGATACAACAACTCAATCACTCCACGCGCCGGAGCGCGTGCAGTTTGGTAGAGACTTACGTCTCTCTATTCCACACTCAGGGCTTCCAGCTCACCGCTATTGCCGTGAACATACAGGGTGTCACCGCGACCCAACATGGGCGAGCGCACACCACTGCCATCAACCTTGCGGCGGGCGACAATCTCACCATCAGTTTGATTCATAATGTGAACATAGCCTGCAAAGTCGGCCACCGCCACAAAGGATCCAAACGTTTGAGGAGCACTGAGCTGACGACGCAGCAGTTGATCGTTTTCCCACACCAACTCGCCGTTACTGGCGTTGTAAGCTTTCACGGAACCACCGGCGTTGGAGACATACACATAGCCCATACCGCTGGCCAGGTTGTTGTAGGTGGACTCATCTTTAGCCCACATACCGCGACCATTGCCACGATTAATTGCCACCAGACGTCCCTGATAGCTGGCGCTGTAGAGAGTTTCACCAATCAGCAGAGGCGAACCATCGATATCGATTACACGCTCCAGTTCAGAGCGGCCTTTGGCAACAGCCACGCGTTGCTCCCATTGCAACACACCTTCGTTAATGTCCAACGCCAAAATCTTGCCTGAGGCAAAACCTACAAATACGCTGCCACCCAAAACTGCTGGTGTGGCCGTACCGCGCAATGTCAGCGCCGGAGTGGTATTGTCGTAGAGCCAGCGCTCGCTGCCATCAGCAGCATTCAGCCCGTATATACGACCGGACAAAGTCTGTACAACGACAACACTGCCGTTCCCCTGTGGAGGGGCCAGCACTTCACCGCCAACCCCCACCTGCCAGCGAACTTCGCCGCTTGCCGAGTCCAGCGCAAACACCTCACCGTTAAGGGTACCGACCAGAACCAGATCGCCTGCCACACCGGTGCCACCGGAGACAGGTTGATCCAATGCCACTTCCCACAATTCGTCGCCGCTCTCACGATTCAGAGCCGTAACACGACCTTCAGCATCAGAAGCAAAAATAGTGTCGTTGAGAATAGACAGGGCCTGCATGGAAAAGTGCTCACCGGTTCCTACGCCCACGTCTTCTGACCAAACTCTGTTAACGTCACGCTCATTGGCAATATCCAGCAGTTCCGCTGGCTCCAATTCAACACTGTCGTTGGAAGAGCAAGCCGCCAATAGGCCCGCTAGCAGTACTACACCCAACTGCTTCATAGTTGTTCTCCGGATTCGTTTTTATTGTCTTGGGAAGAGTCTTGAGAATCATTTGCCGCAGCCAGTGCCTGCGGTGTTTTTAGATCGTCCAGTTTCATAGCCAGCAGTGCTGCACGAGCGTTGTCTGCTTCACCCATATTCTGTTGGGCCAACTCGTATGCAGCGCGAGCCATTTTGGTATCGCCCTGGGCCAGCAAAATATCGCCACGGGTTTCAGCAAACAGGGAGGTAAAGCTACCGGCATCGGTGCTGGCCACCTGCTGCAGCGCTTCATCGTACTTTTCCTGCGCCAGTAGCACACGTGCCAATCGATTACGGGTTATTTTGGAAACGCTGGCATCTACGTCCTTAGCCAACACCCACTGCAATTCCGCAGCGGCCTTGTCCAGGTCATTCTGTTCTACCGCCAATTTGGCCAGGAACAGAGCAGCCTGAGAAGCGTATAGGCTGGATGCATGATCTGTTTTTAAGCCTTCGGACAAGTGCACTACCGTGGCCCGCTTTTCTTCTGACAAAGCCTGACCCGGGGCAACTTCCACGGCCTCAAGAATATCCTGGTACCGGGCAGACGCCATTTCCGCCTGGGCCTGCTGATTGCTCTGCCAACCCTGATAGCCGAAATACCCCGCTACTACAACCGCTACGCCGACAACGGTGGACTTCCCATTTTCATTCCACCAGCGTTTCAAGGCTTCCAACTGTTCTTCTTCAGTAAGATGAGCTGACACAAACGACTCCTAACTCTTTGTTATCTTCTTAAGTGTGATGTTCTATTAAAAAAGCGCTTAATCTTGCAATGCCTGAACAATGTCTTCAAGAGCCAGTGTTTGCTGAGGCTGATCACTGCGCAGATACTTCAGGGTAACCTGGCCCTGAGAGGCTTCATCCTCGCCAATGATCAGAGCAAACTCGGCACCACTGCGATCGGCTTTTTTCATCTGGCTCTTGAAACTGCCGCTGCCGCAGTGATTCATGATACGCAAGTGAGGTAGACGGTCGCGTAGCATTTCGCCCAGCTGATAGGCATCCTGCTGCACATCGCCAACGGCTAGAATATAGGCATCAACAGACTGGCTCAGACCTGCGGGAATCACATCCAGTTCCTGCAGTAACAAAATAAGGCGTTCAATACCCATGGCAAAACCCACCGCAGGTGTCGCGCGTCCACCCAGCTGTTCTACCAACCCGTCGTAACGACCACCTGCGCACACTGTACCCTGGGCGCCGAGCTTGTCAGTCACCCACTCGAATACCGTCTTACCGTAGTAGTCCAGGCCGCGCACCAACCGCGGATTCACCTCGAAGGCAATACCGGCGCTCTTCAGCAAAGCTTGCAATTGCTGGAAATGCTCGCGGGATTCATCATCCAAAAAGTCTTGCAACGCCGGCGCATCGTTTAACAACGCCTGGGTAGATTCGTTCTTGCTGTCGAGAATGCGCAACGGATTCGAGTCCAGACGACGTTGACTGTCCTCATCAAGCTGTTCTTTACGCTCGGAGAGATAAGCCACCAGCGCCTCTTTATAACGCGCTCTGGCAGCGGCAGTCCCCAGCGAATTGAGCTGTAGAGTGACGGAATCGCTGATACCCAATTGAGTCCACAGGCGCTGACAGATCATCAGCAACTCGGCATCAATATCGGGCCCATCCATGCCAAAGGTCTCGATACCAATCTGGTGAAACTGGCGCAGACGACCTTTTTGTGGACGCTCATAGCGAAACATGGGGCCCTGGTACCACAAGCGCTGAGTTTGGTTGTACAGCAGACCATGCTGTTCGCAAGCGCGAACACAGGAGGCGGTGCCTTCCGGGCGCAGAGTCACACTGTCGCCATTGCGATCGTCGAAGGTGTACATTTCCTTCTCAACGATGTCGGTAACTTCACCAATTGAGCGCTTGAACAGCTCGGTGGGTTCCAGAATAGGAAAACGGATTTCCTGATAACCGTAGCTTTGCAGCACATCGGCAACAGTGGCTTCCAGATATTGCCATACCGCCGAGTCACCCGGCTGCAGGTCATTCATGCCACGAATGGCTTGTAACTTTTTCAAAACAAATCCTATGGTCGATTAATAAGCCAAATCACTATTTCAAGATTTGGCAATCAAGTCTTTCTCAGCTTCGGCCTTGGCCTCAGCCTTTTCGCGAATCAGGCGCTCAAGGTTATCGACGAGATCCGCCTGCTGCAATTTTTGGTTTGGTTCGCCATCCACATAAATGAGGTTGTTGGGCGTACCACCGGCAAGACCTATGTCCGCCTCTTTGGCCTCACCCGGGCCGTTGACCACACAACCGATTACGGCCACATCCATAGGCGTGGTGATATCTTCGAGGCGAACCTCGAGTTCATTCATGGTCTTGATCACATCGAAATTCTGGCGCGAGCAGCTGGGGCAGGCGATAAAGTTGATGCCTTTGTTGCGCAGCTTGAGACTCTTAAGCAGGTCCCAACCAACCTTCACTTCCTCTACGGGATCCGCAGCCAGAGAGATTCGCAAGGTATCACCAATGCCATCCATTAACAGTGCACCCAAGCCCACAGCGGATTTTACGGTACCAGCGCGCAATCCACCGGCCTCGGTGATCCCCAAATGCAGGGGCTGCTCTATCTGGGTAGCCAGCTGACGATAGGCCTCTACCGCCATAAACACATCGGAGGCTTTTACGCTGACCTTGAAGTCCTGAAAGCCATAACTGTCGAGGATATCTACGTGCCGCAAGGCTGATTCCACAAGAGCTGCTGGTGTCGGCTCGCCGTACTTTTTCTGGATATCTTTTTCCAGAGAGCCGGCATTAACGCCAATGCGAATCGGAATATTCATATCCCGGGCCTTGTCCACAACCGCGCGAATACGCTTCTCGCGACCGATATTGCCGGGGTTAATGCGCAAACAATCCACACCCAAATCGGCAACCCGCAGAGCAATGCGATAATCGAAGTGGATATCCGCTACCAACGGTACATCGACTTGCTTGCGAATCTCACCAAAGGCTTCGGCTGCATCCATAGATGGCACCGAGACCCGAACGATGTCGGCTCCAGCATCCTGGATTCTGCGAATCTGGCCCACCGTAGCAGCGACGTCAGTGGTCTCGGTGTTGGTCATACTCTGAATAGAAATTGGCGCATCACCGCCCACCGGTACATCGCCCACCATTATCTGGCGAGATTTACGGCGCTTGATAGGAGATTCAAAATGCATAGTGGTCTAGCCTGCAATACAACTGAGTGGTTCAGAGCCTGTTAAGACACAATCTCTGACAGCAATTTATCAAACAGTGTTCAAAACTGGGGTTATTGGACAACAGTTCTCAGAGTCTTTCTGAAACCGTTGGGCTTGAGATCGTAGTTCTCACCATTGAGCGACACGCTTACAAGACGAACATTGCCCATCATCACATCGAAAGGCGCTTTGCCTTCAGTCTGGAATTCATCCCCTGCCTGAAACAGATCCGCTACCAGCACATCGCCATTGGCGTCGGTCACTTCCAGCCAACACTCACCAGTGAACGCAAACAGCAGCGTGTCCATTGCCGAGACTTCAGCAATAGGCTCCGGCGTCGCAGTAACAACAGGTTCGACTACTGTTTCAGGCTCAGATTGCGTATTTCCCTCTACACTGAGGATATCAGCGTCTGAGGCAGGCACATCATCGAGTAAGCCGGACTCCGCCGGGGCGCCGGACAATTCGGTTTCCGCTTCCAGTGCCGCAGGTGCGTCGACAGCCGGAGCTATCTCATTGTCGAATTGCTCGTTGGCAGGAGCCACCTCAGTTTGCGGAGTCCGCTGTTCAATGGTGGCTGGCTCTGACGGTACAGATTCTTCGCCACCCCCGAAGAGCATCACTGCGCCGGCCCAAACCAGCAATACGGCAACAATTATCAGCACCCATGCGGTGCGCGACAGGCCAGAACTTTTGTCCCCATTCTGACGATTGGCTTTGGCGTCCGCAGGAGTTTCAACACTGGCAAAATAGGCGTGGTAATCCTGCAGCAGTGCATCGGTATCCAGCGATAGCAAGCGCGAGTATGCTCGCAAATAGCCCAAGACGTAAGGACGATCCGGCAATAACTCGTGATCATCTTCTTCCAGCGCTCTGATATAGCTAACCGTAATCTTCAGGTGCTCTGCTGCCTGATCCGGGGTCAGATCGGCGGCTTCCCGTGCTTTCTTTAGCTGGGAGCCCGGTGGCGTCGAGGGTGAGTCGCTGTTGATTTCGATTTCCATTTAATCTGTGCCTGATAATGACTGTTATTCTGATACTGTCTTTTTGTACTGCAGGTATTCGTCGGAATAGGGATACATGTTTTTCAGCGCCAGAGCCGCGCTGGCCTCCTGGTCCTTATTGCCGAAAATGCGCTCGAGGCGAATCTTCAACCACAAGCTCGAAGCAGAGGGCCTTCCCCGCTTGGATACGTTGTACTGATCGAGATAAAACTTGGACGTCGGATATTCCTTGCGTTCAAAGAAGATCCGCGCCAACTCAATATTGGCCAAAGCCAAACGCGGATTCAGCCCCAGGGCTTGACGCAAGTGTTTCACAGCACCGTCTTCATCCCCCAGCTGCAGTTGCGTGCGTCCCAGATTCATCAACGCCAAATAGCGACGGTTATAATTCACATCATCAGCGAGGATCAGCAGATGCTTTTCTGCATCCTGATAGCGTTGTTCCTGATACAGGAACGACGAATAGTTGAAACGAGCCCGAGAATTTTCAGGCTGCAAAGCCAGTGCGCGCCGGAAGTACTCGTCTGCTCGAGGCGCGTCATTATCGTATTGATACACCAGCGCTAAACCGGTGTAGGCACCTCCAGAACTGGCATTGAGCCCGAGCGCTCTTTGAAAATGGCGGCGAGCGCTCTCTTTATCGCGATTACGCAAATAGGCGAAGCCAGCATCCACGTGAGCCTGCTCGGCTTTTTCCACATCCACTTTCGGGCGAATTGGATCAATATCGGTAACGCAACCCGCCAATAGTGTCAGCAGCAGTAACAACGAACTAAAACGCACTGATCTCATTAACCATTATCCTTATATATGCGGTAACTCAGTGTACTTAGAATCAGGAGGGAATAATACGCACCGGTTCAGCACTTGAATACTGCCCCTGCTGTTTGCGATAGCGCTCGCTGCGACGAGTACGATCATTGACAGCCCCCGCCAATTGGCCGCAGGCGGCATCGATATCATCGCCGCGGGTCGTTCTGACGGTGGTGGTAAAGCCAGCCTTGATCAAAATATCCTGAAATGCGCGAAGGGCGTTATTGCTCACCCGCTGATAATCAGACTGGGAAAACGGATTAAACGGAATCAAATTAATCTTGACCGGAAAATCCTTGAGCAAACGCGCCAGCTCGTGAGCGTGATGTGGGCGATCGTTAACCTCCCGAATCAAGGTGTACTCGATGGTTATTTTACGACGATTATCAGGCAGCCCTTCGATGTAACGACGCGCCGAATCCAATAACATGGCAATCGGGTACTTCTTGTTAATGGGCACCAGCTCATTGCGAAGCTCATCGTTGGGCGCATGCAGAGAAATGGCCAGGCAGGCGTCAGTATAGTCACCCAGACGATCCAATTCAGGCACCACACCCGAGGTACTTAGTGTCACCCGGCGCTTGGACAAGCCGTAGCAGTTGTCATGCATCATCAGATTCATGGAGTCTACGACATTGTCAAAATTGAGCAGTGGCTCACCCATCCCCATCATTACCACATTGGTGATAATACGAGGACGATTTTCGCCAAATTGACCATAGGATTTGGCCGTCAACCACACCTGGCCAATGATTTCTGCGGCAGTGAGATCCCGATTAAACCCCTGCTTCCCGGTGGAGCAAAAGCTGCAATCCAGGGAACAACCCACTTGAGAAGACACACATAAGGTGCCGCGATCACCATCGGGAATCAGCACGGTCTCCACCGCACTGCCACCGCTGACTTTGATCAGCAACTTACGTGTGCCATCTGCCGAATCCAATTGCTGGATTACTTCCGGCGGGCGGATCTCCGCGATTTGCTTGAGCTTCTCGCGGAGAGCCTTGCTGATATTGGTCATTTGATCAAAATCGTCCACCCCCATTTGGTGGATCCACTTAAGCACCTGCACAGCGCGAAACTTCTTCTCGCCGATGGACTCGAAAAACGCCTCCATCTTGGCCTGTGAAAAGCCCAAAATATTGGTCTTTTCGCCACTGTCCGCGCTGTTGTTTTGCTCACTCATGGGGGATAACTCTTTCAATCAAATCACTCAATCAGACCACTCGACTAATCTTAGCGAGCGCAGATCTCGTCAGCGGAGAAGAAGTAGGACACTTCGCGCGCTGCAGACTCTGGAGAGTCAGATCCGTGTACGGCATTGGCATCGATGGTCTCAGCGAAGTCGGCGCGGATGGTACCGGCAGCAGCTTCTTTGGGGTTGGTTGCACCCATCAGGTCGCGGTTGGCAACAACAGCGTTTTCACCTTCCAGAACCTGAACCACAACTGGGCCAGAAGTCATGAAAGCTACCAGATCTTTAAAGAAAGGACGCTCTTTGTGCTCGGCGTAAAAACCGCCGGCTTTCTCGTCGTCCAGTTGAACCATTTTCATAGCCACGATCTGCAGGCCGGCTTTCTCGAAGCGGGCATTGATCTCGCCAATTACGTTTTTGGCAACAGCGTCGGGCTTGATGATGGATAAAGTGCGTTCTACAGCCATGATTACTCCAGTACAAATAAAAATAACGCCGATCGCGACAAAACCGTCAATCGGGCGCCAAGTCAAAAAATCGGTTTCGCCCCAGGGACCCCGGAGCGGGCAAAAAAGCCTGCAAATTATACGCAGTTTCAATGGCTATTAATACGGATTTTGAGCGTCAAAAGCCCCGAAGTTCACGGTTTTGGAGCATAACTGCCGATATAGAGAAACTGGAAATTGCCTCAACAGTAATCAAAGGCAAGTGATATCGCTGCAAGCCCGGCTCACCACCTCGGAATACAGCCCAGAAAATGACGCTAAGCCATTGAAAACAAAAGCTTCAGACTTCGGATCAACATCAAAAAACAACAAGCTCAACCATTCTCACTCAGAGTTTCGTTTGGCAGCTCGCCAAACAAGGCTTTGTAGTCGCTGGCAAACTGCCCGAGATGATCAAAACCGTGCTTACCCGCGATTTCTGTAATCAAACCGCGACGCTGTGTGAGCCGCTTTAGACTGTTGCGCACAGCATTAAGGCGCATCGAGCGAATATACTGCTTTGGCGACATACCCACATGCCGCTTAAACAACTGCTGCACGTAGCGACTGGTAACACCAACAGTGCGTCCCAACTCTTCCACGGTTGGCGGCTCGTCCAAATTATCGGAGATCAGGTACAACATACGCTCCAAATGAGCACTGCCTCGACCAGGTACCAGATCATTGATGGCCTCAGTCACCACCCTCGCTACAGTTGGAACCAACACGTGCCGATAGACAGCGTCAATCTCGAGATCCTGTTGCACGATGGACTTATCGTTACTCCTAACCAACTGCGCCACTGCCCTTAAACTGTGGCGTATTGATTCAGCATCGGATGCCGACAGCGGAAAATTGAAATGGCTGGTCGCCAACACCTCCAGCAGCCAGTCATAGCCTTCCTTCAGCAGCATTTGCTCGCCAAAGCGAAAGGCATAGCCCTGGAAAGCCCCCGGGGTTAACAGATCAAAATCATCTCCCTGAGGTCTGCAGCACAACACATCGAAGGAGCGCGACTGATTATCCACAATCAGGGTTCGATCACTTCTCTCCGGCAAGAAAAAGTTGAGTCCCTCTCCCTGTGCCAGCGCCTGCTGCCTACTGACTACTGACTACCGAATGAGAAAAACTCAGAAACGAGTAACCACCAGCATTAAAGGTCAGATTGGAAGAACGGGTTTTCCCTGGCACCAACTGGGAAAACTCCAATCCCCAGCCGCACAACGATTCGATATAGTCGTCGACATCGTCAAACACCCCAAAAAATGTGACCGGTAGTTCACGCTCAGACATAGCGCAGCCCCTTATAATAATTCACTATAGTCCAATACCCATTTGGTCTAAGATAATCACAAAAAAAATAGGGTTTTACAATGCAACTTGCTCTGATTTAGAACAATCGTGCCATTTTGGCGGATCAAAACCTCTTCTTTCCAATAATTATAAGAAGCCACCTTTACTATTCGCTTTTTTGATACTTAAGCAAATAGAGATCTGTTACGGTCAAGTCCCGGGCACATAATAACCACAAAAAAACAAGCAAATCAAAGGCTGTCAATCGAGCTGCTGCTGGCGAAGACCAGCAGCCATAAGAAACAACAACGAAAAGACAGGTTTCAAGGGATGACACTGAGCGTGCATCTGGTCACCAATAAACAGAGTGACCTGCCACAGTTAGTCAAAGACGTTTGCATCGTGGAACATTGGACCTTTTCAATGTCTCGCGACAATTTGCCAGACCACCAATACATCGATTTCAGCGAATTCGACGTCGTGGTCTTCGACACCGCGAGCAACTTCGACACCAGCCTTAGCAGCTATCGACTTCTGTTGTCGGCCGGGCGTATTCATTGCTCAACGGTGTTTGTATCGCCACGCTACTGCCACAGTGAAAATGAATCCCTCGCGGGCCTATCTGACGCCCACTACCTGGTGCAGCCAGAGGCGCAACAACTTAAGTCCTACCTCAACAAATTCTCCCGTTCTCGCAACCGCATACTCGACAAGTACAACGCCCTGCTGCATGGCGAGCTGGGGTTACTGCTGGACAAAACCAGCATCATTAGCATTGCCGACACTCGCGGCCGTATCGTTTACGTCAATGACAAGTTCTGCAGTGTCAGCGGCTACAGCCAAAAAGAGCTCATCGGAGAAAACCATCGGCTGCTCAAGTCCGGAGTACACCCACCTGATCTGTTCCACCGTATGTGGCAAACCATCACCAAAGGCAAAACCTGGCAGGGGCAGGTGTGCAATAAAAGGAAGGACGGCAGTCTCTACTGGGTAAAATCAGAAATCCATCCAATATGTGACAGCAAAGGCCGCCCTATTCTTTACTTCTCCATTCGCCAGGAGATCACCCAGGAAGTCGACCTGACTCAGCAGCTGGCTGTCAACGAAGAGCGCTTCCGGCTCAGCAACGCCTTTGCCAATATCGTTTCCTTCGAGTGGGACTTTGAAAGCGACATCATTCACGTTTCTGACGAAGCGCAAAAGCTCTATGGTCTCAGTAACCCCGCACAGCAGCTGACCCAAGCAAAGGCGTTCAGCATGATCCACCCGGAGGACCGGGAAGAGGCTCTGGCGAGGGCTAACCTCAGCAAGACACACAACAGCGAGTACAAGATTGAACACCGCATCATCGGCGAAGACGGCAGGACCCGCTGGGTCGCCAAGCGCGGCAAGGTTATCCTCGACCAAGACGATCAGCCGGTAAAAATGCTGGGTGTTGTCTCTGATATTCAGGATATTAAGGAAGCCCAAGCAAGAGAAGAAAAAGCCAATCAAGTAAAGACCGCATTTCTCACCTCCCTCGCCCACGAAGTGCGCAATCCACTTAACGCCATATCCGGCTATGCTCAGTTGATTCGCAAAAAGCCAGACCAGGCAAGCGCCTCAGAGCGAGCCAATCGAATTGTCGATATTTGCCAATATATGATGGAACTGCTGGCCGAGGTGGATGATCTGTCAAAAATAGAAGCCGGCAAGGTGGAGCTCAATATTGAGCCAGTGAACGTTTGCGAGCTATTGCAAGAGTGCCAACAGATCATCAGCCCTCTGCTGGGTGAAATCAAACTGTTTCAAGATGATGCCGATGTGGTTGTCCGCGCCGATCGCCGCCAACTTAAGCAAGTTCTCATTAACCTCTTGAGCAACGCCATCAAATACAATAAAGAGTTGGGGAGAATTTTTGTTTCCGCCAAGGCGCAGGATAATGGCCAGGTGCGCATCGAGGTGGAAGATACCGGTAACGGAATTGCAGAAGACCAGCTGGAGCAGATCTTTGCCCCCTTCGAGAGATTGGACTGGGAAAAAAGTGAAGTTCAGGGGCTGGGATTAGGGCTGCCTCTCAGCAAGCTCCTGGTGGAGCAAATGGGCGGCACGACCGGTGTTGCCAGCCAGGTTGGCCTGGGAACCCGCATCTGGGTAGAACTGCCTGAGGATCACGCGCAAAATTCTTCCGCGGAGTATAGCGCCAACAACAATGCTTCCGACTCGGAGGAATACCAATTTCCGGAAGGCACGCGCATTCTTCTCGCTGAAGACAACGAATTCAACCAGCACTTTATGGCCGAGCAACTCGCACTATACGGCCTGGAAGTCAGTCACTCTGCCAACGGAGAGGATGCACTACGACAGCTGGAAGCCGCGCCTTTTGACCTGCTGCTCACCGACTGCAACATGCCGAAAATGGACGGTTTTGAGCTGGCTCGGAGGCTGCGACGACACACTTCAAAGACCCTGCGTGATTTACCCATCATTGCCATTACTGCACGCAGCAGCAAGCGCTCAGAGCAGGAATGCCTCGAGTCCGGTATCAACGACGTCTTGATTAAACCCATACTCGCAGACAATCTTCTGGAAAAGATACAGGCTCAACTTCCCCACAACCAAGCTAAGACAGAAGCTGAAAAAGCCCCTAGAGCAGCGCAAGACGAGCAATCTACACCAGAAAGCCAAGGCACCATCGATACCGGTCCGACTCAGATCATCGATCGCAACATCCTCAATGGCTACATTGGCGACGACTCACAAGCCCAGATAAAGCTACTGAAAATATTTCAGGGATTGTTTAAAGGCTCCATCAAAGAACTGCTGCAAGCCTACGATCAGAAAGATTACGCCAGCCTGCAGTTTATGGCCCATAAGCTTTCCTCCTCTTCTCTCAGCATTGGCGCCACGCCCCTTTCTTCATGCCTGCGCTGTATCGAAGACGACATTCAAAGGGATCATTTTGGCGATATTCCCAACTATATCGACCACATCAAGCACCTGGCGCCTCTGCTTAAGCACGAACTTGAGCAGCTGGTTTACAACACCGTATCCGATAAAAGCAACAAAATAGACAGTCTCACCAAGGCCACCGAGCTCAGCGTTCTAATCATCGACGATGACAGTTTCGCCATTAACCATGCAGAGCATCAACTGAACAAGATAGGCCTCCAAAAAGTACAAAGCGCCACCTCGGTCATAGACGCTTTGGAAGTCATGTCGAGATCGCCAAAGCCTTTTGACGTGCTTATGTGTGACATCAATATGCCCGATACCGACGGTTTGGAGCTGATCCGCTTACTATCATCCAATTATCGCAGCGAAGGACTGGTAATCTACAGCTCAGAAAAGATTTTGATCAAACCGGTGCGCAACCTGATCGCCAGCTACAACATGAATTTCCTGGGCCACCTTGAAAAGCCATTTCGGAAATCCGAGCTGATCAAAATTCTGAAAACCCAGCTCCATACCCCGGCTCCCAAATCAAATAGTAATCAGGAATCACTGACCGATAAAGAAGTGCGAGAAGGGATCAAACTGGACGCACTGGAAGTGGTTTACCAACCGCAAGTGTGCACGTTGGAACAACGCATTATCGGTGTCGAAGCCCTGGCCAGATTCAGGCGCCGCTCTGGCTCACTGGTAGGACCCGCGCAGTTTATCCCTCAGATTGAGAGAATGGGATTGGAATACCCATTTACCATCAACATCTTTGAGAAGGCGGTAACACAACTGGCCGTATGGATGGCCAAGGGCATTGATATCAAGATGGCAGTCAATTTCTCCATGACTGCCATAGAAAACCTGGAGCTGCCAGAGAAACTCGCAGACATCTGCTCCAACCACGGCATCAGTACCGATCTGATTGTGGTAGAGGTCACGGAAACAGAAATCACCAAGAATCCACAGGTCGCACTGGAAGTTCTTGGGCGCATGAGTCTACAGGGCTTTACCCTCTCGATCGACGATTTTGGCACGGGCTATTCGTCCCTGGAAAAATTACAGATGCTGCCGTTTAGCGAGTTAAAGCTCGACCGCAGCTACGTCAGCAACGCATGCCAGGAGGATGTCTCCATGGCAATTATGAAATCGATTATTGAGCTGGCAAAACAGCTTAATATGAGAACTGTCGCCGAAGGTGTGGAAACGACCCGGGACGTCACACTATCCCGCGAAATCGGTGTGGATTACATACAGGGATACCACATCGCCAAACCCATGCCCGCCGAAGATCTCAGCCAATGGATTGCCCACTTCCAGACATCGAAATCCACGGAGGGAACACCCCATGTCGAACATCCTGGTCATTGATGACGATCCGCTGTTTCTTGAACTCATCCAGGCAACGCTATCGCAGCACTCCCTGACGTGCAGCCACGCCCCAGAGATAGCCCTCAGCAAGCTTCGGCAAATTCCGCCGGATCTCATTATTCTGGACATCCACATGGGCACCACCAACGGCTACCAAGTGTGCAAACAAATTCGAGAGCACAATCCGGACGTACCAATACTTTTTATTTCATCCAGCGATACTCTTGAAAGCCGTCTACAAGCCTACGGCGCGGGTGGCCACGATTTTCTCGCCAAGCCCTATCAAACCCGCGAGCTGAATTTTAAAGTCGACCTACTTATATCCCGCCATCAGCAACACTGCGATTTGAAGCATCAATTACAGGACAACAGCTCCCTGATCCATCACATACAACAGGAAGCGGCCTCATTGCAGGCCATCAATCGTTTTATACAATCCTGTATGCACTGCAAGGATTTGAACACTCTCTACGCCATCTTCTTCGTGGCACTGAAGGAATTGAATACCTGCGGCGTTTTGAAGATCGCGGATAATGCCGCACAGTCCGGCGGCAACCCGCCAACGCGGCTGGAACAGGAAATCCTCACCATGAGCCAGGCGCTGCCGCGCATCCACAGTTTCGGTAATGATCGCGCCCTATTCAGCTGGAGTCAGGCAACATTACTGGTGCGAGAACTGGGACCACTGATCGATGTGCTCGCCATTCTAATGGACTCCCTGGAAGTGATTATCTCAGCCATCAAAGCCGAAGGGGATTTGGTTGAAAAAATTGCACAACTGGAAGAAGCCAATGAAGAGTCACAAAAGCAAGTCGAAAGCTTGATCAGTGATATGACCCTGAGCCTTCAGGACAATCTAATTACGCTGGGGCTGGTGTCCGATCTCAGCAGTACCGAGGAGCAGGCTATTCGAGATATTGTGTCTGACTACGCTGATCGCATTCGAGAAAACATGGCGATCCAACACCAGCACAGTGAACAGATTAAACATTTGGTGAACCAACTGCGGGCACCTTCAGATTCCATCGAACGACTGCTAGCCCACGCGCGCGACAGCGACAACCACTCCGATGCTGTTGAGCTTTTTTAGCAGGCTGTTGATTCTGCGTGTCAGGGAATCTCTACGACGAGATCCTGGTTTCCCAAGCGCACCTGACAACTGAGTCTGGAGCTGGGCCCAAAGCCGAAGACACCACGTGTGATACTCTGCTCCAAATCATCTGCGGCTTCGACACTGTCACCACCATCGTGCAAGATCACATGGCAAGTGGTACACGCGCAATTTTGCTGACAGGCGTGATCTATATCCACACCATGATCCAGTAGCTGCTGACACAGTGGCTGCCCCGCGCCCCCTTGAAAAACAGCGCCCTCGGGACACTTGCCGGGGTTCGGCAAGACCACCACCTGCGGCATTAAGACGAAGCCTCAGCAATGGCTTTAATGCGAGCCACGATAGAGCGCAAACCGTTCCCGCGCGTAGGGCTCAAGTGGTTTTCCAGATCCAGATCGGCAAAGTAACCATCGATATCAAACGCCAGAATCTGCTGTGGGGTTTTGCGATTAAATGCCGCCATAACCACGGCCAACAGACCACGCACGATCACCGCGTCACTGTCGACAATGAAATTCAGTACGCCCGCTTCACTTTTGACTTCGATCCAGACGTTGCTCTGACACCCCTTCACCAGACGCTCAGGTGTGTGCAACTCTTCGGGGAAAGGCCCCAGAGCCTTGCCGAGATCGATGATGTACTTATAGCGCTCTTCCCAGTCATCAAAAAACTCGATGTCTTCCAGGATTTCTTCGGTGGTTGGCAACATACAGGTTTCCAGAGAGGATATTCAAAAGCAAAAGGGGGATTATACAGATCTTTAGAAAAACAAACCGGTCTCAAGTTGAGCTTCTTCGCTCATCATCTCTTTGTTCCAGGGCGGATCAAACACCAACTCAACTGCAACATTGGTGACATTGGGTACCTTAGCTACCCGGTATTCGACGTCTCCGACCAGTACTGGCCCCATGCCGCACCCCGGTGCGGTGAGAGTCATGCGCACATCCACTCTACCCGAGGCCTGATCAACATCGACGCCATAAATCAGGCCAAGGGACACCAGACTCACAGGGATTTCTGGATCGAAAATACTATCCAGAGCATCCCACACCTGAGATTCCTGAATGCTGCCAGAACCGTCGTCCACGAACTCGAGCACTTGCGGCTCACAACCGATAGCGTCAGCATCTGTGCCGTCAATACGCAACATATTACCTTGCCAGGTAACCGTGTAGTTGCCCCCCAGATCCTGAGTAATATTGAGAAACTGCCCTTCTGGAATAACTGTGGATTCACCGGAGGGAACGCGTCGCGCCGGACACTCCCGCCGGGTTACCACCATATTCTGCTGCATTGACTGACCTTCTATTAGCCTTCCACGTCCATGTGCTTTCTATCAACACGCCATACTGAATGGACGAGCTAACATCGTTAAAAAGGAATGCGGTATCAGGACACCGAAAAGCTCTCACCGCAACCGCACTCGGCGATTACATTGGGATTATTGAACTTAACCACGTGATTAAGTCCCTCGGTGGCCATATCGATTTCGGTGCCGCGCAACAATTCTATCGCATCGGCAGCGATAGAGAGAGTCACTTCGTCATTGACTTCTAACACCGAGTCATCGGTCTCGCCTTGCTCTACCATATCGAGCACGTAGGCATAGCCGGTGCAGCCGCTCTCTTTGGTACTGAGGCGAATCAGTTTGTCAGCACCCTTGGCTTTTTCCGCTGCCAGATTCTTGGAAAAGTAATCCGCCGCGGCATCGGTTACCGTAACGACTGGACCGCTGGGGTCAAATGTTGCAACTGTCATATTCAGTTTCCTGTGGTCGTTTTCCAAATCATTTAGACACTGGAATCGTGTCTATGTTTACATCAGCATCATCTGCACTTTCTTCAGCGCGGTGAACAACTGTTCCACTTCTTCCAGAGTGTTGTAGATGGAGAAGGAGGCCCGGGCAGTTCCCGGCACTGACAAGCGCCCCATCAAAGGCTCGGCACAGTGATGTCCAGTGCGGATGGCGATGCCCTGCTTGTCCAGCAGGAAGCCGATATCAGCAGGATGCCCTGCATCCATAACAAAGCTCAGCACCCCAACCTTGTGCGGTGCCGAACCGACAATTGTCAGGCCTTCAAAATTCTCTGCCAACTCCGTAGCGCGCTGCAACAAAGCCGCTTCGTGTTGTTGCAAACCGCTCTGATCCAACCCCTGAAACCACTCGATGGCCACACCAGTGGCAATGGCTCCAGCAATGTCCGGCGTGCCTGCCTCCAGGCGGTATGGCAACACATTCCAGGTAGCTGAGTCGTAGGAAACGGTGGCAATCATTTCTCCACCGGTCTTCCAAACGGGCCACTCAGCCAACAGTGATTCTCTTCCCCATAGCACACCCATGCCCGTTGGACCGAACAGTTTATGGGCCGAGAAGGAATAAAAATCACAACCCAGCGCTTGTACATCAATGGCGCCGTGGGCAATGCCTTGCGCACCATCAATCGATACCAAAGCACCAACCGCCTTGGCCTGCTGCGTCATTTCAGCAATGGGGTTGACGGTTCCCAGAGCGTTAGACACATGGGGGAATGCCACCATGCGAGTATTACCAGACAAGGCTTGCTGATAAGCCTTCTGGTCCAGCTCACCGGAATCGAGAATCGGCACGACTTTCAGCTCAGCGCCACTTTGGGCACAGGCTTGCTGCCAGGTTACCAAATTGGCGTGGTGCTCCATTTCAGTCACCACCACTTCATCACCAGCCTTTAGCAGCTGCGCCATACCGTGAGTAATGATATTGATGGACTCGGTGGTACCACTGGTCCAGATGACCTCTTCACGAGCATTGGCGTTCATGAATCCGGCTACGATATCGCGCGCGCCCTCAAAGCGCCGCGTCGCCTCATCCGCCAACTGATGCGCACCGCGGTGCACATTGGAATTACAGGTCGTGTAGTACTCCACCAAAGCATCGATAACACACTGTGGCTTTTGCGTGGTGGCGGCATTGTCCAGATACACCAGAGGCTTGCCGTTAACTTCACGGTTCAGAATGGGAAACTGGGCACGAACTTCCGAGACATCAAAACTCATCAATCAGTCTACCTTTTAATCTACCTTGGCCTTACTTAACTTCCATATTGGCAAAACGCGCACGCAACTGCGGACGCAACCAATCGGCCAGAGCCTCGCTGGGCATATCGTCAACCAGCTCATTGATGAAACCGAAATTAAGCATCACTTGCGCCTGAGCTTTATCGATACCGCGAGTCTGTAGATAGTAGAGCGCTTTTTTATCGATCTCAGCCACAGTTGCACCGTGGGCACAGCGCACATCGTCGGCGTAAATTTCCAGCTCGGGCTTGGTATTAATTTCTGCGCGATCAGACAACAGCAGATTGCGATTATTCAATTCCGCCAAAGTCTTTTGGGCCTGCGGATGGATATGAATGCGCCCGTTAAACACCGCGCGAGAGCGATCTCCCACAATGCCACGCACGTTTTCTTCAGTTGTACCATTGGGCTGTGCATGCTCAATGCAGCTATGTAAATCAAACAACTCGCCGGAATCCAGCAGGTACACCGCGTTCATTTTGGCGTTGGCGTGCTCGCCGTTGTGAGCCACGTCCACATCCACACGAGACAGTTCACTGCCAAAACCAATAAGAGTACTGTTTAGTTCAGTGTGATTGCCCAACGCAAAGTGACAACCTCCGATATTGATCGCAGAGCCCGATTGCAAGCCGAAGCGATAGTGCTCCAGGCTAGCCTTATCGGCCAGCAAGTACTCTGAAAATACCGTGCTCAACCCCGCCTCGGTTCCGGAAAATTGTTCAGCGACCGTCAACTTTGAGGCTTCTCCCAATCGCACCAGTACACGGGTGTGCGACTCCACACCAGCGCTGTGCAGATTAACGATGCGCAGCGGCCGTTCAATAGCGACATTATCAGCGACGTCGATCATCAGGCATTCGCTGGCCAACACATCGTTGACCAAACCAAATACATGACGCTCCGGCTTTACTTGGGTAAACACTTTGGCAGCAAGGGCCTGCTCCGCATCAGAGGCTTCGCCCAAAGCCACAATACTCAATCCATCGGGCAAATCATCTGAGCCCGCTTCCAGACGACCGTCGACAAACACCAGATCAATACTGTCAAAGCCTTCAATGGCTTCTACTTGAGCGTCTTGATTGGCTGCTTCCAGTGCAAAACTGGAGTCTTCTACCGCGCGCAGGGAAAAATACTTCCAGGCCTCAGTTTTACGCGTAGGCCAGGCGGTATCGCGCAACAACGCCAGGGATTCACTGCGCTGAGAGGCCAACCAGGTATCGCCCTGTTCGGCACGTGCCAGCGCTCTGTCTAACCAGCTATTCATGTGTATTCCTCGGCTTACGCGTCAGCGCCATCTTCAGTTATCCAGGCGTAACCCTGCTCTTCCAACTCCAGAGCCAGAGAAGCGTCACCGCTTTTCACTATCTTGCCGTCCGACAGTACGTGTACGTAGTCCGGCTTGATGTAATCCAGCAGGCGCTGGTAATGAGTCACTACAATAAAACTGCGCTCATCGCTGCGCTGACTGTTTACGCCATCGGCCACAACCTGCAACGCATCAATATCCAGGCCGGAGTCGGATTCATCAAGAATGCACAATTTGGGCTGCAACAACAGCATTTGCATAATCTCGTTGCGCTTTTTCTCGCCGCCGGAAAAGCCTTCGTTGACGCCGCGCTTGAGGAACGACAACGGCAGATCCACCTGCTTGCAAGCCGCCTTTGCCAACTTCAAGAACTCTGCAGAACTCAAGGCCTCTTCGCCGCGCTCTTCGCGCTGGGCATCGACGGCCGCCTTAAGGAATTCCATATTGCTGACACCGGGAATTTCTACCGGATACTGAAACGCCAGAAACAGACCGGCGCGGGCGCGCTCTTCCGCTTCGAGCTCCAACAGATCCAGGCCATCCAGCGTGGCGCTGCCGCTTTCCACTTCATAACCTTCGCGGCCCGACAGCACGTAACCCATGGTACTTTTGCCCGCTCCGTTAGGGCCCATAATGGCGTGTACTTCGCCAGGTTTAACCTCAATGCTCAAACCTTTAAGGATGTTTTTCTCTTCGACGCTGGCGTGTAAATTCTCGATCTTCAACATAATGTTTATGCCTACACAATTCAGGTTGTAGGTTGGGTTGTACGCAGTGACACCCAACACAGGTATTCTTTTCAAATTGTTTGCTGGGCTTCACTGCGCTCAACCCAACCTGCGGTTTCAATCGTTAGCCGACCGAACCTTCCAAACTGATTTCCAGCAGTTTGCCCGCCTCGACCGCAAATTCCATGGGCAGCTCTTTGAAGACCTCTTTGCAGAAGCCATTCACAATCATGGACACCGCTTTTTCCGGATCCAGTCCACGCTGCTGACACAGGAACATCTGATCATCACTCACCTTCGAGGTAGTTGCTTCGTGCTCGACAATCGCCGAGGGATTGCGACTCTCCACATAGGGGAAAGTGTGCGCTCCGCATTGATCGCCGATCAACAGCGAATCACATTGGGTAAAGTTGCGCGCGCCTTGCGCCCCAGCGTTCATACGCACCAGGCCACGATAACTGTTGTTACTGCGACCGGCGGAAATCCCCTTGGAGATAATGGTCGATCGGGTATTTTTACCCAAGTGAATCATCTTGGTGCCAGTGTCCGCCTGCTGCTTGCCGCGGGTCAGCGCCACAGAGTAGAACTCACCAACACTGTTGTCGCCCTTGAGCACGCAACTTGGGTACTTCCAAGTGACCGCCGAGCCGGTTTCTACCTGAGTCCAGGAAATCTTGGCATTGGTGTGGCAGATACCGCGCTTGGTCACAAAGTTGTAGATACCACCGCGTCCCTCTTCGTCACCGGGATACCAGTTTTGTACGGTGGAGTATTTGATTTCAGCGTCATCCAGAGCCACCAGTTCTACCACCGCCGCGTGCAACTGATTTTCATCACGCTGTGGTGCTGTACAGCCTTCCAGATAACTGACGTAACTGCCTTCGTCGGCTACGATCAGGGTGCGCTCAAACTGCCCGGTATTCTGCTCATTAATACGGAAATAGGTCGACAATTCCATGGGGCAGCGAGTGCCCTTGGGGATATAGACAAAAGAGCCATCAGTAAACACCGCACAGTTGAGTGCCGCGTAGAAATTATCTTTTTGAGGAACTACGGTACCGAGATATTTTTTCACCAGCTCGGGATACTTGTGCACGGCCTCAGAAATTGGGCAAAAGATGACTCCGGCCTCTTCAAGCTTTTCGCGGAAGGTGGTCACCACCGATACGGAATCGAATACCGCATCTACCGCCACGCCTGCCAACATCTGCTGCTCCACCAAGGGGATACCCAGTTTTTCATAGGTGCGCAACAACTCTGGATCCACTTCGTCCAGAGACTTGGGCTTATCCTTCATACTCTTGGGAGCTGAATAATAGGAGATGGCCTGAAAATCAATTTTCGGGTAATCAACATGAGCCCAATCTGGCTCAACCATTTCCTGCCAGGCGTGAAACGCCTTCAGGCGCCACTCCAGCATCCACTCAGGCTCATTTTTCATAGCGGAAATACGGCGAATGACGCCGTCATCCAAACCCGGCTCGAAGGTTTCAGATTCGATATCGGAAACAAATCCGGCTTCGTATTCCCGCTCAAGGGCTTTGTTAATTTCTTCAGTCATTGTCTGACCCATTACTCAAACTATCGTTTACAGCAATCAGGGGGCATTCACCCGCTGACCGCCATATACCATCAGGCGTTTTGTAGCTTTGTCACTACCTGATGGATATGTTCTATTGCCCGCTCAACATCCTCTTCCGAGGTGTAGCGCCCCAAAGAGAAGCGCACCGAACTATGGGCATCTGTGTCACTCAACCCCATGGCTTTTAGCACGTAGGATGGCGACAAACTCGCCGACGCGCAGGCCGACCCGGAGGATATGGCCAGCTCTCTCAAGGACAGCAACAACACTTCACCTTCCACACCAGAGAAGCACACGTTCAAATGCGCCGGACTGACATTTTCCGCACCGCCATTGCGGCGCGCACCTGAAATGCCGGCAACACCGTGCCACAGTCGATCACGCAACTCAGCCAGGCGACCAGCTTCAGTATCCAGACACTCACTACACTCAGCAGCAGCCTCGCCCATCCCCACCACCTGGTGAGTTGGCAGGGTCCCGGAACGCATACCACGCTCCTGGCCACCACCATGCATCTGCAACGCCACCTGAGGCTGAGCAGAGCGTTTCACATAGAGGCAACCAACACCTTTGGGCCCATAGAACTTGTGAGCTGAAAGACTCAGCATATCCACATTCAGCGAGTCGACATCAATCGCGATTTTACCAGCCGCCTGTGCTGCGTCGCTATGCATCAGCACACCCAGCTCTTGGCACAGGCTGCCAATCTCAGCAATTGGATTGATCGCCCCCACCTCGTTGTTGACGTGCATCAGGCTCACCATGCGAGTATCGCCGCGTAGCGCCTGCCTCACCTGCTCGACCTCTATCACGCCATCAGCGTTGGGCTCAAGCCAGGTTACGTCCACCCCTTTCGACTCCAGCCACCTGGCAGGATCGATAATTGCCTTGTGCTCAATGGTCGAGGTAATCAGGTGTCCTTGGTAATTGTGTGTTTCAAACACACCTTTCAGAGCCAGGTTGTTGGCCTCGGTAGCACCACTGGTCCAAACCACCTCACGGGGATCACATCCCAATAACTGGGCCACCTGCCCACGGGACTCCTCTACCTTCTCTTCCGCTTGCCAGCCATACACATGGGATCTGGAAGCGGGGTTGGCAAAGGTTCCCGAGCGCGTCAAACACTCACTCATGGCTTTAGCCGCGCGCTCTGACACCGGAGTCGTGGCCGCGTAGTCCAGATAAATCGGAGCTGTCACAAATTACCTACTTACTAGCTACTTAGCACTCAGTTAAGCACTGACATGCTGCAGTATTTCTGCCTGTTCGCGATCCTGTCGCGCGGCGATTTCCTGCACTTCGTTTCTCTCGATGAGGTTTTGCAGGGTAATCCCCGACAAAAACTCGTGAATTTGCTGACTCAGATCGCACCACAAATGATGGGTCAAACACTGAGCCCCGCGCTGGCAGTTGCCCTGGCCACTACAATTGGTAGCATCAATGGACTCGTTTACCGCATCGATAATATCCGCCACACGGATTTCACTGGTAGGCGCACTCAGGCGATAACCACCGCCAGGG
>Ga0256829_1000670_pt1 | contig 32758 bp, 33 predicted proteins | sample 131447metaG_FD_185979 | JGI IMG/M metagenome (GOLD analysis project Ga0256829, IMG submission 185979) | Hydrothermal vent microbial communities from Lau Basin, Pacific Ocean - 131-447 | ecosystem: Environmental > Aquatic > Marine > Hydrothermal vents | place: Pacific Ocean: Lau Basin | collected... | reverse complement strand
CATCGCCGCATCTACTATCACAAATCTTTTTTTATTATTTGCCTTTTCATACAAAACTTTTGTGAGCAAATAACCACAATTTCCAACCATATATCTTCCTGGCTCACACACGATAGTAACATCTTCGTTTTTTAAAGCTTCAAATATATTTTGTGCATAATCATATAAAGAAATCGTAATTTCATCTCTGTATTTGATGCCGACTCCACCGCCAATATCGAAAAATTTTATATCAATATTTGCAGCTTTTAAACTTCTTAACAAATTTCCCATGACAATTGCAGCTTCTTTAAATGGTAACGCTTTAACAATCTGGCTACCTATGTGATAGTGTATGCCAATCGGTGTAAGATTTTTTGATTTGTTTGCATATAGATACATCTTTTTAGCACTATCTATATCCACTCCAAATTTATTTTCATGTAATCCTGTAGAGATGTAAGGGTGAGTTTCTGGGTCGATATCTGGATTAACTCGGATACTTATCCTTGCATTTTTATCTAACTCTTTTGCAATTTTTTCAACTCTTAGCATCTCTTCTTCGCTTTCAAGGTTTAACATCAAAATATCTTTTTGTAAGGCCTCACTAATCTCACTATCTTTTTTTCCAACGCCACTAAAGATAATCTTGTATTTATCAACTCCTGCCCTCAAGGCTCTTTTTACTTCGCCTATAGAAACGCAATCACATCCTGAACCAAGTTGTGCAAGATGTTTCAGAACAGATAAGTTAGAATTTGCCTTAACAGCGTAGCAAAGCATTGACTTTCTAGCTTTAAAAGCATTTTTTAAATCACTATAATTTTTTGTAATTTCATCAAAATTATATACGTATAAAGGGGTATCGTATTTATTTGAAAGTTTTTCAAAGTTGATCATATAAAAGCCTTATTATTTAATAAGCTCTATTTTATCCAAAAAAGAAGAAAAATAAAATTAAAAGAATATGCTTTGGTGCTTTTACTTTTTAAAGTATGAATAAATAGATATTACTGCAAGCACAAGAATGGGCAACATTATTGCAAGTTCGGGCGTCAAAACTGAATTTATCGCCATTTTAGATAAAAGAAATAAAACTCCCCATACGAGCACCGTTACAAATGATAACGAAAAAGAAACTACATTAAGGTTATAATATCTTGAAATTATAGGGATTCTTACCATGAGAATCAGCACTAAAAAAGGTGCAAAAAGAGGTAAAAAAAGTTGAGAAAAAATTATAGTTCTTATTCTGCTTGTATCTAATCTTTGGGTATTGAAAAATTTTAATGCCTCAATTGCATCTATAACAGAGAGATTAAATTCACCTTTATATATATTGTCAATTATCTTTGGTCTAAAGTCTTTTAATGCTTCAAGTTTTGAATATTTTAACACTTTGATACCTTTATAACTCAAGGTGTCAACTTTTGGTTTTATTGTTTTTTCAACATCAACCAAAATCCAATTTTTCCCTTTATAGTACCCTTTTTTTGCAGATATTATGGATAAAATATCTCTATCAACTACATTAAAAATCTTGATATTTGTGGCTTCTTTTTTTATAGGGTCTAGTTTTTCAAAATATATATATTTATTGTTTTTTTTTAAAAAAAGATCATTGGTGCTTGTTAATATTTGACTAAATTTTAGTATATTGTTACTATATTCTCCAGCATATGAAAATGGAGTAAATGATAAAGAAATATACGCAATTGTAATAAATAAAGAAGATAAGAAAATTGGTTTCATAAAAGATTGTTTACTAATTCCAAATGCATACAGACTTACTAATTCATTTGATTTTACCATAGCTATTACAGTTGAAATCATAGCAAAAACCACAGAAAGTGGTAATACATAATTTATAGCATACATACTTTGAAACATTGTATATAAGATTTGTAAATTTGCAGATTCAGGTAGTTTTTGATAAGTTGTGAGTAAATTAATGCAAACATAAAAAAATTCAAGTGCTAAAAAAATTATAAAAAAATTCTTTATATAATGTAAAATTATCTGTTTTTGATAAATTTTCATATGTTTCTCAATGTATATTTTTGAGAAACTGTGCTAAGTTCTTCTTGTAATAAAGCGAGACTACTTTCTTTTGCATTGGCTAAGATATCGCCTAACTTTTCTTTTTGAGCGATTGAGAAATCTGAAAGTACATGTGAGACTATTTTATCTTTATCTTGAGGTTTTCCTATGCCAATTCTTACTCTAAAATAATCCTTGCCTATACAAGAATCAATCGATTTTAAACCATTGTGTCCACCATTGCCACCGCCAAATTTAAATCTTAATGCTCCAAATTCTAAATCTAAATCATCATGGATAACAATTATCTTTTGTGGTTCAAAGTAGTCACTGACAGCTCTCACACTCTCGCCTGAAAGGTTCATATAGGTAAGTGGTTTTAAAAGTAGAGTTTCTTTGTATTTATAAAGAAGTCCTTTGAAGTTTGCTTTTTTTATAGTAGTGCAGGTAAGGTCCCCCAAAAGGTCATCTATAACCATAAAACCAACATTGTGTCGATTTTTCTTATATTTTGCCTCTGGGTTTCCAAGTCCTACGATTAGATTCATTTAATTTAATCGCTATTTAGCTTTTATAACTCCAACAACAGCGATTCTATCTTCATCCATCATTTGAATTTTATCACCAACTTTTATGTCTCTAACCAATATAGTATCTCCAACAGCTAAATCACTAACATCTAGTGTGAAGTTTTTTGGTAAATCTTCAGCTTTACATTTAACACTCAATCTTTTTTTAGAATGTGCTAAAACACCTTTGTCTTTAAGGCCTTTTGGAGTGCCTGTTGTAGCAACCGGAATCAAATACTTTGATAAAACTCCTGGAAGTGCGATTCTTAAATCTACATGTAAAAATGTATTTTTTACAGGGTGTTTTTGATATTCTTGAATGATAACTTTCAATGTTTGTTCTCCAACTTTAACATCAAATGCCAACTCTTCTTTATTTCTAACCGCTTTTATGAACTCATTTTGTTTAAATGCAGCATTGATATTTTCAACACCTTTTCCATAAATATTGGCAATTAGATATCCATCTCTTCTAAGCTCTTTAGTAGCTTGCTTTGTGATACTCTCTCTAACTATACCTTCTAACATGTCTATCCTTTTGTAAAATTATACCATCGCATCAATGCAATAATAAGCTGATAATTATACATAAAGTAAACTAAATTACTTCTTTAGTCCGATAATATCTTTATCTGTGTTTATGATTCTGCTATCATTATCCCTTACATTATGGGAAGTTCTAGCATTATAATAATCGATATCCATCAACAAATCATTTCTACTTGTAGCATTTTGCAATGCTTCTTCTTCTGAAATTTTATTACTTGCATATAAATCCAAAAGCGATTGATCAAATGTTTGACATTTATACACATCTTTTCCTTCTTTTAGTGCATCTGTTATCTCACTATCTCTTCCTTCAAGAATAAGATTTTCAATTCTAGAGTTTTTTACCAATATCTCAACAGCTGCAGTTCTTCCTCCACTTGTTGTCCTTACAAGTCTTTGAGATACTATACCTTGCAGAGTTGAAGAAAGTGACATTTTTATTCTATTTTGTTCGTTTCCAGCAAACATCCCAAGAATTCTTCCTACCGTTTCTTTCGCATCTACTGTATGCAGAGTTGAAAGAACTAAATGTCCAGTTTCTGCTGCGTGCATTGCCGTCTCTATAGTTTCTAAATCTCTCATTTCTCCGACAAGTATAACATCAGGGTCTTCCCGTAGAGCCGCTCTTAAAGAGTCTGCAAAGCTTAATGCATCTTGTCCTATAGCTCTTTGGTTTACGATAGATTTATCATCTTTATAAACAAATTCCACTGGGTCTTCTATAGTAATTATATGTTTTGGATGCTCTTTATTTATGTAATTTATCATGGCCGCAAGAGTTGTTGTTTTACCGCTCCCCGTAGGGCCTGTCACTAAAACCAAACCTCGTGGTAAATTACAAAATGAATGGATAATCTCAGGTAATTGAAGTGATTCTATCGTTGGTAAACTTGTTGGTATGGTTCTAAAAACCGCGGAAACTCCATCAACTTGAAAAAATATATTAACTCTAAATCTATAATTTTCATTTAGCTTAAAAGTAAAATCAAGATTTTTCTTATCTACTAAATCTTGAAATCTGGTTCTGAGCAATTCTTTGGCCAATATCAAACTATCTTCATAAGATACAATCTCTTTGGACATTGACACTATTTGACCATTTACCCTGCCTCTTATATTTGAGCCACTTTTTATATGCAAATCACTGCCCTTATGCTCTACTAGCTTTGCAAGATAAAATTTTAACTTTTTTGTCATTTCAAAGGTTAATTCATCTATATTTACATTATATTTTCTTTCATTCAAAATAGACTCCTTTATTTTAAATTCCTACTTTAACACATCCAAGATTTCTTTAAAAGCATCTTTAAAAGAAATCAGTCCATCCTCCATCAACTCATCGCAAGTTTTTTTCATGTCTATTCCATTAGTGTCTAGAGTCTTAAAAAACTCTTCCATGTCTTTATGTTTGCCAACCTCGTTTAAATCTTCATTTGATTCAACAAAATATTTTATAGTATCTAGTGGAGCTGTATTTATTGAATTTTTGCAAAGTAATTCTTTTATATAGTAATCAGGTTTTAAATCATCGCCTTTAACGCCTGTGCTTGCAAAAAGACAACGAACATTATTTAGTCCATAATTTTCTATCATATCATGCACATTTAAAGCATTATATACCCCAACTTTTGCCGTTGGCAAATCTAATTCTTTTAAATTTGCATCTAATTTTCTATCAAATCTACTTACAAATACACTGATAACTGCTTTTGGTAAAATCTTGCCCTTAAAAGTAGCGTTTCCTTTTTCAAAAGCTTCTAAGCAATTTTTAGTTTGCGTGGTTGAAAAAATGAGAGTAGCATTAACATTTATCCCATATCCCAACAAAACTTCCATAGCTTTGTATCCACTAGTTGTTGCGGGAACTTTTATCATGACATTTGGCATATCTATCTTTGCAAAAAGTCTTTTCCCTTCCTCTATGGTCGCATTTGCATCATCACAGAAAAATGGATCAACTTCTATACTGATAAAACCATCATCCCCTTTTTCATATAATGGGAGCAATTTTTGTGCTGCTTTTTTGATATCTTTTACAGCTAACTCTTCATATATTTCTTTAGCACTTTTTCCTTTTAATTTTTCTATATCATCCTTATAAGCTTTTGATGTCGTAATCGCTGATTTAAAAATCGAAGGATTACTTGTAGCTCCATTTATGGTTTTACTTTTTATCAATTCTACGAATTGGTTATCCAAGAAATTTCTTTCAACAAAATCACACCAAAGTGAAAATTTTAAATCCTCTATAAACATTATATTTCTCCCAATATTTTTGTCAAATCTTTTGTATTTATAATTATATTTGCTTCTTTTTTTAGAATATCTTTTGCACAAAATGCAACTTTGGTTTTAGCATATTTAAACATAGAAAGGTCATTTGCACCATCTCCCACAACCATAGTATCACTAGGTTTTAGCTTTAAAAGTGCCTGCAATCTTTGAAGCATATCACCTTTTGAAAAGCCAAACATCATGTCTCCCCCAACATCTCCACTTAAGATTTTATCTTTCACATGTAAGACATTTGAAAAATCACAATCATATCTTAGGATATCTTTTGCGTAAGTTGTCGCATTTCTAAAACCACCACTAAAAACAACTACCGTTAACCCGAGTTTTTTTAATGCCTTTATAGTCTCTTTTGCTCCTGGCATATAAGGTAGATTGTGACAAATATCATCTACTTGTTTTTCTTTTAAACCCTTAAGATAACCAACCCTTGTTGTTAAACTTTCAAAAAAATCAATATGACCTTGCATAGATTGTTCAGTTATTTTAGCAACTTTTTCTTTAAATCCCAGCTCATCAGCTAAAAAATCGATAGTTTCTCCATCCATCAATGTAGAATCAAAATCAAATACACATAGTTTCATCTTATTTCTCCTTTATCAAGGGCAAAGCCCTCGATAAATTCCCCTCACTAAAGCTTCGCCTTTGGCGAGAGTGTTTATATTTTTATTTTGCAAGAGCAAAGCCCTCGATAAATTCGTTTATATTATTGCATTAAAAATAAATATTATATGTATGATACAAAAATTCTATTGATAATTATATAAAAGTCAAATTTTATTTCTTTATTCTAAAATATTGTAGTATAATATCGTCTAAGTATATTTTTTTAAAATATAACATTATTTAAAGGACAAGAGAAAATGCAAATTTATGTTGGAAATATCGCATACACAACAACACCAGAGAGTTTAGAAACTCTATTTGGCGAGTATGGAGAAGTTGAATCTGTGAAACTTATCACAGATAGAGAAACAGGTAGAGCAAAAGGGTTTGGTTTTGTTACTATGAATGACGATAGTGCAGCTCAAAATGCAATTGATGAATTAAATGAAAAAGAATTTGATGGTAGAACTTTAAGAATTAATGAAGCTAGACCTAGAGAAGAAAGACCTAGAAGAAACTTTAACGATAGATTCTAAATTAAACAGCTGACCTTTTAAAGGTCAGCTTATCAAGAGACTTTTAAAAGTCTCTTTTCAATAATACCTCTACTTTTAGTATCGTAAGCATACTATCATCTCTTTTTCCTATTCCGTATATCATACCTGAATCAGAATTTATTGTCTCCGGTGGAGGTGAAATTCTATTTTTTTTGATACGAATTGCCTCTGTCAATCTATCTATAACAAACCCAGCCGTATTGTCTTCGCCTTTAAGTACGATATATCTTGTCTCCTCGTTTTGATTTACCGCTTGTAGATTAAATTTACTTCGTAAATCTATTAACGGTATAACATCGCCACGAAGATTAAAAACGCCCAAAACATAGTCAGGCACTTGAGGAACTCTTGTGTAATCTATAGGTTTTATTATCTCTTGAATATTTAAAATAGGGATAGCATACTCTTCATTGCCAATCACAAATCCAACTAGTTGGACTATATCATCTTCTATTTTTTCTGGCTCTGATATCTGTTTTTGTTGCTTTTTCAAGACTTGATTTAATTTATTATTCATTCTTTTACTCCGCTAACAGTTTAATATTTTTACGAACAACACTCTCAAGATATTCTGGTGAGTATGGTTTTGTGATGTACTCGCTCATACCAGATTCCACGCCTCTTAACCTATCTGATTTCGATGTTCTTGAAGTAACGGCTATCAAAGGAAGATTTTTATATTTAGAATACTTTCTAATTTCACTTGCCAATGTATAACCATCCATCCTAGGCATCTCGATATCAATAAGAATCGCGTCAAAAGAGTATTCACCCGATTTTATTATATTTAATGCTTCTTGACCATTTCCTGCCTCAACAACACTGATGCCTATAGGACTCATAGCTTTTTTCATGATATTTCTATCCATCTTGCTATCATCAACTACCAACACATAATAATCACTTGGACTCTCTTTTTTCTTATTTGCTTCTTCACTTACTGCTGTAATATCCACTTTTACATTTTTGGCCAAATCCATAAGAGCAGCAACATCAACAATCAATGTAACTCTACCATCACCTCTGATTGTAGCTCCTGCAATTCCCTCTATCCCCTTAAGATAATCACCCATAGATTTGATTACTATCTCTTCTTGACCAACCAAGCTATCAACTATGATACCAAGCTTTGACTCGGCCAAACCAATTACAACTACATAGGCATGTTCGTTGTTATCGAAAACCCTCTCAACTCCAAATATATCAGATAGCCTTACTAAAGATAAAACTTCATCTCTGAGTCTTAATACATTTTTTCCTTCAACTGTATATATTTCATCAAGTGGAATTCTAACAGTTTCTAAGACTGAACCAAGAGGTACTGCATAAAATTCTTCCTGAACTCCAACAAGTAAAGCTTGAATGATAGCCAGCGTTAGAGGAATCTTTAATTTTATAATAGTACCTTTATCAACTTCACTATCAACATCAATGATGCCATTTAATTTTTCTATATTTGTTTTAACAACATCCATCCCAACACCACGGCCAGAGACACTAGTTACTTTAGCGGCTGTTGAAAAACCTGGTTTAAATACAAGATTAAAGGCTTCTTTATTACTCATACTATCGGCTTCACGCTCAGTGATGATGCCTTTTTCTAATGATTTTGCTTTTAGCATATCTGGATCCAAACCTTTACCGTCATCCACAATTTCTATGACGATATTGTTTCCTTCATGATAAGCTTTAAGTTCAATTGTTCCGCCGCTTGGCTTCCCTTTTAGAATTCTTGTTTCACCTTCTTCTATACCGTGATCACAAGAGTTTCTGATTATATGAACCAATGGATCACCAATCTCCTCAACTATAGATTTGTCTAATTCTGTATCCTCACCAGTCACTTTTAATTCTATAGTTTTATTTAATTCGCGTGATAAATCTCTTATCATTCTTGGAAATTTATTAAATACTTTAGCAACAGGGAGCATTCTAGTTTTCATAACAGCTATTTGCAAATCTGTAGTTACCAACGAAACAGAAGATACTACTTGGTTTAATTCTTCTAAAAATTTCTCCCCCTCATATCGCTCTTCTACATCATCATATATTTTAAGTAGTCTATTTTTACCCAAAACTAATTCACCTATAAGATTCATAAGGTGATCTAGTCTTTTTACTTCAACCCGTATAGTTTGTTCAACTGCGCTTGTAACATGTTTTTTCACAGGAGCATCAGAAGCTGGTTTTTTAGCTACAGGCTTAGGTGCTTGCATACTGGGTGTCTTTTCTTTTTTCACCTCAACTATCTCTGTTTTCTTCTTTTTCTCTTTTCTTTTTTTGGTTTCTTCTTTTTTTTGTACCAAAAGTCTCTCTATCTCTGCTTCAACTTCAGCATCACTCAATTTTGAATAATCAATTTCTTCTTCTGCCTCAGTTTCGATTTTAGCTTCAACTTCAACTTTTTCTTCAGCTTGGGTATCTTGCACAACTTCTTCACCTTCAGAGATGGCATTTAAATCTTTACAAATATCAGTTAAATCCATATTAATATCTGAATCATTGCCATTGTCTCTTATAGATTCTAACAACTCTTTCATCATGTCTATTGATTTTAAAACAACATCCATCACTTCGGCTGTGATCTTTAACTCTCCTTTTCTGGCTTTATTTAAAACATCTTCCATATGGTGTGTTAACTTTGTCAAAACATCAAAATTTAAAAAAGATGAAGAACCTTTAACCGTATGAGCTACTCTAAAGATACGATTTAACAATTCCAAGTCTTCAGGGTTATTTTCGAGCTCAACCAAATCTTGATCAATTTGTTCGACTAATTCAAATGCTTCAACCAAAAAGTCTTCTAATATTTCTTGAATATCATCCATGATCTCACCCCTACTCTTCAGCGTTTATATGTTTTTTTAACACATTTGAAATTTCTCTATAGAAAATCGCTGCATCAAATTTTGTTAGATAGGCTTCTCCGCCCGCCTCTTTTCCTCTTAATTCACTAAAATGATCACTAATGGATGAATTAAAAACTATAGGAAATCTTTCAAATCTTTCATCATCTTTTACATTTGATGCAAAATGAAAACCATCCATCTTAGGCATCTCTACATCACTGATTATGATTTTTAATTCGTTTTTTAATCTATCACCATATATATCATATAATTCTTCTAGTTTTTCTAACCCCTCTAAACCGTCTTTTGCTTCTACAACTTTTAGTCCCATTTTTTTAAGTGCATCGCTCACTAACTTTCGAGCTACCACACTATCATCAAGCACAAGTGCTGTTCCCTCTAACTGCATAATTTCATTAGCATCCATATCGGTTCTAGGCTTATAAAGACCTAGCTCTTCTACTACACTTTCTAAATCCAAAATAAGCAAAACTTCATCATTTTCTATTCTAGTAACGCCAGTAATCTGGCTTTTATCTAGCGTTCCCATGCCTGAGACAAATGATGCAGGCTCGATATCTTTCCAGCTTACTCTTCTAATTCTTTTGGCTTCATGCACTATAAAGCCAATCAAAATATCACTAAATTCTGTGATTATAATCCTTGGTTTAAGTTTTTCTTTTGGAGGTACAGTTATATTCATCCATTTTGCAAGATTTACAACTGGAATCACAACTCCACGAAGATCAAAAATACCTTCGATATACTCAGGAACACCTGGGATTTCTGTCAAATTTGGAATCTTTATAATTTCGCGAACTTTTGAAACATTCACTCCATAGATTCCCTCATATACTCCATCTTCGCCTTGTTTCAAGATACGAAAATCTACTAGCTCCATTTCATTAGAGCCAACTTTTAGCACGTTGTCATCAAACATCGTAGCCCCTCTTAAATTTTATTTCTGGAAACAATTGTACAATAATATAACTTTGATTGCACGCAAAAGAAGGAAAATTGATATATTTTATATTATCTATTTCAAAAACCTTATCTTGATGGTAGTGTCCCTCAGCTATTATATCTATCTCTTTATGGCTATAGTTAGATATTTTATGCTCTATCTTGTCTTCAAAATTTTCTATAGTCCTGCAAATATTTTTCTCTTGCAAATTACTTAAAATTCTTTTTGATATACAAGAAGTGCAAATTATGTCTATAAAATTTAAAAATTTAAGTAAAAATCTACTTCTTATAATCTTAGTATAAAGATTGTGCTCAAAATCTCCATACTTGTCGCCATGAGAAAGCAAAATCTTTTTATCTTTTACCCTACATGTAAGAGGTTGAGATTGTATATCTATAATCTTTGCATTTTTAAACAAACTTTTTAATAAAAAATCATGATTCCCTTCAAAGTAAAAAAGTTCAATCTTAGAAGCTATCCTATCTATCAATTCTATATATTTATGATGTTTTTGGCTTAGATAAGATATCTCGCCGATAAGCAAATCAAGCATATCTCCCATAAGAAAAATTTGAGTAGTTTTTATCTCACCCAAGTCGATTTTTTGTAAAAATTTATAAAACCCGCTTCTAAGAGCATTATCATGAGCATCACTTATGAAGATAGCACCATCTTGAATCTCTATCATATCAAGGAACATAAGAGATGGTTGGGATTCCTAAATTTTCATCAAGATTAAACATAATATTTGCGTTTGTTACAGCTTGTGACGAAGAACCTCGTAAGATATTATCAATCGCAGAGTTTATATAAAGCTTTTTACCAACAACTTTTGCAAAAATATCACAAAAATTTGTTCCACTCGGAGATTTCATATCAACTGGATGTTCATAAATTCTAATATTTGGCTCATCTTTATAAAATGTCTTTAAAACACTCAAAGGCTCCAAGCCCTCTTCTTTTAAAAGCATATAACTATCTATCATCTCTCCTCGTATGATTGGCAACAGATGTGGCACAAAATTTATATCAAAATCCTTACCACTATAATGCCTAATTTTTTCTTTTATCTCTGGTTCATGCCTGTGGGAGAGAGGATTGTAAGCAAAAATATTTTCATCAATAGAAACAAAATGAGTCTTTGCGGTGCATTTTTTACCAGCTCCACTAACTCCACTTTTAGCATCTATAAATATTGGATAATTTTCATCTATAAAATCACAAAATGGCAATATACCCAAAAGCGTAGCCGTTGGGTAACATCCAGGATTTGCTACCAAAGACGAATTTTTGATTTTATCTCTATAAAATTCTGGCAATCCATATACAGCATTTTGGATATTGTCTTTATCCTCGTGTTTGCAGTAATATTTCTCATAAGTATCAAGTTCAAGTCTATAATCTGCTGAGAGATCAACTATTTTCACACCAAGTTTTAGCAATTCTTTGGCAAATCCCATAGAAGCCTTATGCGGCAGTGCCAAAAAAGCAATTTTTGCAACTTTTGCTATCTCTTTTGCATCACTTTTTAAAACATCACCAGAAAAAACACCTTGCAAACAAGGGTGAAGTTCTTGTACTTTTATACCGCCTTTGGTATTTCCGATATATTTTATATCAAATACAGGGTGAGTTATCAAAAGCTTTAACAGTTCCAAACCAGTATATCCACTAGCGCCTATGATGGCTACTGGTATTTTAATTTCTTCACTCTTCAAACTTAATCTCCTTGAAGCAAACGCCTAAAATTTCATACTCTTTTTCACCCACTGGCAATCTTACTGTAACTTCGTCTCCCTCCTTTTTTCCTAAAAGATGGCGAGACAATGGTGAGTAGTAAGATATAAGTCCTCGTTCAGGATTGCTTTCAGTGCTACCTACTATGGTATAGGTAAATTCTTCTTCGCTGTCCATATCTTCCAAAGTCACAGTTGAGCCAAATCTCACTTTATCATGAGGAAATTTACTCGGATCTACTACTTGAGCTCTAGTCATCAAATCACTCAATTCTGCAATTCTGCTCTCTATAAAAGCTTGTTTCTCTTTTGCCGCATGGTATTCAGAATTTTCCTTTAAATCTCCGTGACTTCTTGCTATATCAATCTCTATGACGATTTCAGGTCGTTGTACTTTTTTTAAATCATTTAGTTCATAACTTAATTTATTGAAACCAAATTCTGTCATTGGCTCTTTTTTCATCTTCACTCCTATAAATATTTTATATTTATTTTTTTGTTATTATATCTAACATATTGTTTAATGCTCCATTTTTCAAGATTTCTCTTATCTTTAAAGAGTCTTTGAAAAACTTCTCTTTGTCTGTTTTTATATACTCATCATATAGATTTTCACATGTTACCTCATCTTGCAACAGCTCTACATGTAAAGGTTTAAATCCAGAAAAATCAAGCAACAAATTTGCAAGACCAGCATACTGTAATTTCACAAATTTCTTAGCAATCATATAATCAAGTTTTTTTGCCTTATATGCCAAAACAAGCGGAGTCCCTATCAATGAAGCTTCAAGCGTGGCAGTTCCTGAACAGACAAAGGCAAATTCACTTTTTAAAAAAGCATCTTTTGCATCACGCACTACTTCAAACTCGCTTATATCGCCATATATATCATTTATCGTCTCATCACTAAAAAATGGTGGCACAACCAAAAGAGCTTTTTTATTTACTTTTTTTACCAACTCTTTAAATATAGGCATCAATTTTCTTATCTCGCTTTTTCTGCTTCCTGGAAGATAAGAGACGATGCCTGTTTTTTTATACTCTTGTTTAAACTCTTTTATCTCATCTAGGAGTGGATGTCCAACATAAGTAGAGCAATTATAAAACTGGTTTTCAAATGGTAAGACTGAAGCTAGAACATCACAATATTTCTCAACCTTTGCAACTCTTTTAGCTTTCCAAGCCCACACTTGGGGGAGTATGTAGTAGATTATCCTAACTTTTGGGTTTTTTTCTTTTATCGCTTTAGCTAAGGGCAAATTAAAAGCAGGAGAGTCTATAAGCAAAATAACATCAACATCAAAGCTTAATTTCACCAACTCTTTGATAGCTTTTTTTGCTTTTTTTATTTTAGGAATTGCGTCTAAAAATCCCATAATCGAAAAAGCAGATGATGGCAAATACGGTTCTCCAAACTTAACATCAAATATACCAAAAAGAGTATATCGTTCCAATTTCTCTAAAATCGGCTCAAGATGAAGATTTGCTGATGGCTCTAGCGACGAGACTAAAAGTTTCAAAGGTTTTTTCAAGACAATTCCCAATACTTTTTATAGAAGTATATTGAAAATCTCTTAATGCAAAGTTTAAATCTTATTTCTAAACACAGAATAAACAAAAAAGCGGTATAAACTATCATGAAAACAAAACTGATACTTATAATTTTTACAGCTTTACTATTTTTTGCATCAAACTCTTTGTTAGCTCGTGGTGCACTATCACATAATGATATAGATGCATATAGTTTCACTTTTTTAAGGCTCTTCAGTGGTGCGGTAGTCTTGATTGTGTTGTTGTTTATAAAAGAGAGGAAAATTTCCTTAGATATAAGGAAAAATTGGCTTAGTTCTTTTATGTTGTTTTTATATGCTATATCTTTTTCCTATGCTTATATAAACCTAAATGCTGGAATCGGAGCTTTGATTTTATTTGCCATGGTGCAACTCACTCTTATCGCATTTGCTCTTATCTATAAAGAAAAGATAAGTGTTAAAAAACTGCTTGGACTTTTCATAGCTCTTGGTGGGCTTATTTATCTTTTGTATCCAAAACAAAATTTTGATTTATCATTATTTCATGCATTTTTGATGATAATCTCTGGAATTGCGTGGGGATTTTATACTATTTTAGGTAAAAACTCCACAAATGCAACACTTAATACTACTGATAATTTTCTAAAATCCATATTTTATCTAGTGGTTTTTTATCTACTATTTGTACAATCCATCCATACTGATAGCAAAGGAATTATATTGGCTATGATTTCAGGCGGAATCACTTCGGCTCTTGGCTACACACTTTGGTACTATATACTTCCAAAAATCTCCATCATGACTTCTGGTATTGTTCAACTTTTAGCACCACCTATGGCTATATTTTTAAGTATCTTTTTACTTGGAGAACCTTTAAGTTTAACTTTGATTTTATCTACTATCGTGATACTTGGTGGAATTTTTATAACCATTTAGGTGATAATTGTTCTAATCAAAATAGCATAATACACCACAACTAAATTTAGAAAAAAGATGAGCAAAGATGAGCCTCGAGATACGAGATTTTCTAGCTTGCTTCTTTGAGTAGTGTTAGTTTTAAATGCTATATAAAAATGAGCTATGGTTGCTATAACAATCACAAGAACTATCCAAAGTTTTGTCCTTAAGATATCTATAATCTTGCTATGGTTTCCATCTAGCAAAGGTGTAAGCACGCCAGTGTTATATGCGATCCAAGTTCCACTTATTAACAGCACAAAAAGTGAAGCAAGTTCAAAATACCCAAATATAGGCCCAACCACAGGATATACTGCTTGTTGTTTCTCTTTGTCTCTAAGTAAAATTCCCAAAGCAAACATAAAAATCGAACCGCCAATCCATGCCATAGCTGCTATAAGGTGTGTATATAATATCCAATTCATAAAAAATCCTTAGATGAAATTTTAGGATAATTATGTTTAATTTCTATTGATTTATTATTTATTTGAAGTATTTAGTTATAATTTCGTATGCAGGTAAGATATAAGAACCTAGCAAACTTTCAAGAAGGATTTAAAAATGGTTATAGTTTTTACAAAATTTCCAATCAAATTAGAGTTTAATGAGCAGTATTCCGCTCATCTCAAAGATGCCGTTACAAAACATCAAGTTGAAGAACAACCTGGTTTTATAGATATGAAGCTTTTAGCTCCACAACATATGCCTCATGTTAGTGAAAATAACAATTTTACTATAGAGACAACTTGGAAAGACATGAAGAGTTTCTTGGATTATACAAAAAGTGATGCATTTGCAAAATCACACGAAAATATGCCACCAAAAGAATGGTTTAGTGGTCGTCCTGAAGTTGAAGTTTACGAAACGATAGACTAAAACTATGAATTTTTACTGTGTTTAATGGCACAGTAAAAATTCTACCTAGCTTTTAATGCTTTTAAAAAGCCTCTAATTCGTCTTTCATTTGCACCACGGTCGATTCTTCCTATGCGTGAACGAGAACGCAGATCTACCATAACACCATCGCTATCTGGAGTTATTCTTATCACTACTTCATCTTTAAAACCATATAATAAAGAAGTAGCTACCGCTTCTATGCGACCGTCTTCCTCATCAGTTCCTGCTATCTTCCAGCCTTTATCTTTTACTATTTTCAATGCTTTGTCAAATACTACTTTTGGAGACATAGAAAGTTTTAATGACTTCAAATCAGGATATCCTGCTTTTTGAATTTTTGCTACTTTTGAACCTGGATATTCAGTAGGATTTGGTACATCCCAAAAAACTGGTGGATTTATAGTATCGGTTGATATGTCATTTATAGGAGGATAAATTTTTGCACTATATTGAAATAAAAAAGCGGATGTCATGATAGGTAAACTAAGTAAAATCCCAAGAATTCCCAAACTCATACCTCGAAATCTTCCGTTTGCTCTAGCCTTAAATGCACCAATAATACAAAGTAAAAATGCAACACCTGCTACAAATGTAGCCCAGCCAAAAATATCAAAAGCTTGCAGTTGTCGCCACCATTTCATGCGATAACCGATGATGGAAACTAAAGCAATCACAATGGCTACGATACCAAGAAAAAGTCCTATTTTATTTAGTGGGTGGATTTGTCTGTTTTGTTTAATGCTCATAAATTTCCTTTTATTTAGTAGAATTTATAACATATTTACTAATTTTATGCTTAAATGGAATCAGCAACATTCCTAGAAGATGATTTGTTTCTTTTGGTCTTCTTATCGTTTTTATGCCAATTGTCATGTCAATTTGTCCAGCTCTAACTTTGGCTCTGTAAGTTCCAAAAAGTCTATCCCAAATAGAGAGGTTAAAACCGAAGTTACTATTTGTTTCATCTTCTTCTATGGAATGGTGAACCCTGTGCATATCTGGAGTAACTATAAAATAACGCAAGAACTTATCTAATGCTTTTGGCAAACCTACATTTCCATGGTTAAACATGGCCATGACATTTAGTATAATCTCAAACAATATTACAGCGATAACAGCAGGCCCTAAAAGCACAATTGCAGTAAACTTTATAAACATAGAAAAGATGATTTCAAAAGTATGAAATCTAGCCCCCGTAGTCACATCGTAATCCAAATCAACATGATGAACCCGATGAAATCTCCAAAAAAGAGGTACTGCGTGCACCATAACATGTTGCAAATAGATCGTAAAATCTAACACAACTATAAAAACTAAGATATTTGCAATTTTTGGCACACTATAATAATTTAAAATTCCCCAACCTTGTTTTTGAGCCAACAAAGCCAAGCCTGTTGTCGCTATTGGTAAAATCAAACGCAAAACAAAGCCATTTAACATAATCAAACCAAGATTGTTTACCCATCTTGAAGCTTTTGAAATAGTTGGAACTCTCCTTGGTTTGAATGTCTCCCAAACACCCATAATCACCAACATACCAAAGAAAAAACCAAATCTGACAATACTCTCTTTTTCTATTATAAACGCTGTTAAATCCATTTTTATCCTTTTTTATTTAGCTTATTCGATTAGGGGTCAGGGTTTGAATTTTGAATTTTATATGCTACAAGTAACGATTTTTGATATATGTAAAAACTCTTCATTAGATTTGATTTTTTTTACAAACGCTTCAATATCGAGTTTATCAAGATTTATTTCTCTAGCAAAATCATATTTAATCACAGTTATTGGGTCGATTGCAGATATAACTAGTTTTAATTTTTCGTCTTTTATACTAGCATATATCCCCACACAAGATTTACAATCTGCTCCTAGGGCTTCAGACATACTTCTTTCAATAGCAAAACAAGTCTGTGTATCAGCATCTAAGACTCTTCGTATAATTTCTTGGGTTTCATTATCATCTTCTCTTATTTGAGCCACCAATGTTCCTTGCAAGGCTGAGGGCACAAGAATATCTTGATTTAAGATATCAAAATCACTACTCAAATTTAGTCTTTTGATACCAGCTGCTGCTAAAATAATCCCATCTAGCTTATCTGAGGCATCTAGCTTTTTTATCCTTGTTGGTACATTTCCTCTATGTGGGATGATAGTAAACTCTGGGTTTGCCTCTTTCAAAAACATTTCACGGCGCAAACTAGCTGTTCCTACATTGGCATCTTTGTTCAATTGAGAAAATTTCATCCTTTTTCCATCTTTCATCTTTCCAACAAATACATCAAAAGGGATATTTCTTTTTCCAACAGGGATTAGCTTAGTGCCTTTTGCTATATCTTTTGGGATATCTTTTCCAGAATGGATAGCTAAATTTATCGTTTTACTCAAAAGTGCTTCTTCGATTTTATCAACCCATGCTGTCTTTGTTAAACTTTGAGCACCAACTGTGCCTTGCATAGCATCCCCAGTTGTAACGATGATATTAAATGAAGAATCTATAGACTCTTTGTATTTGACTTTTGATATATCTTGGATATCAGCTATGGCTTGATAACACTGTATCAGCGCCAATCTACTTCCTCTTGTGCCAACTTTTAGACATCTTTTATTCATGTGAAAATTCCTAGATTATATTTTTGCGATATTATACACTAAAAAGTTATAAATCAAGGAATACTTGTTAAATGTGATGTAAAGTTTGAAACTAACACGGTATTTTTAATATCAGCCATTTGCTTTTTTAATTTTTTTCTCGTTGCGTTTTTCTTTCAATGTTTTTCCCGCTACTTTCTTAACTGCTTTTTGACTATTTTTACCTTTTGCCATACTGTTCTCCTTATTTGATTTTGTTGTGCAACTCTAATTGTATAAAATTAAGCCTTAAAAAAAGTAAATTTATCTCCAGCAGTAAGTTTCTTTATTCCAAAGGATATCTTTACTTTTTACCTTATTAAATTCTCTGATAACTTTTCTATCTATAGAAAGTGTACCATGACTGTTTGTAAAAACAAATTGCTCGCCAAATTTTTCTTTAATTATGTTTACCAGATCCTTTTGGTGTAAGACACCATTTTTATCTAATTCTTCCAGCATATAATCTACAACATTTTTTATTTTCAAAATATTTTCCTTTATTTGTATATACAGACATAATACAAGAAAAATCATTAAATACAACATGCTATACTTTCATCATGAAACAAAAACAATTTTTATTTACCGATGGAAGTGTTAATCCTAAGCAAAATATAGATTGTGGAGCATAAATCAAGAAATGTTTGTCAAATGTGTTATAAAGTTTTTAATTACCTATCTATGCCTAGACTTTTTTTAAGCAAAACATTGTTTTTATAGTATCACTACTTTGCAAAGTACATGTGTAGCCGTTGTTTTTACATAGATTTCTTACGATACTAAGTCCAAGTCCAAAGCCACCTTTTTTTCTATTTTTACTTCTTGATATAGTAAAAAATGGCTCGAAAATTTTCTCTTTGAACTTCTCTTCTATGTTTTTTCCATTGTTTTCAAATACAACCAAATCATCTTGTATATATACTCTGATATACCCTTGTTTTGTATATTTTATGGCATTGTTTAGTAAATTTAAAGATACTTTCTTTAAATCCATTTTATTAAATTCTATGATGAAATTTATATCAATATCATTTAGGTATTTAACTTTGTTATTTTTGGATAAAATTGTAAATATTTCATCTTTGACAAAAGTATGAAGAGCTATCTTTTCTTTTATCTTTTGCTTCTTCATGGAGGTTATAAACTCTAGCATATCGATTGTTAGCTCATCTAGAAATTTTACTTCTTCTTTCATGTGCTCCAACACAGCCGGAAGTTTATCCGCACTTACCATGCCGTCTTCCATCTCTTCTATGTGTCCATTTAAGATAGTGATTGGCGTCTTTATATCATGAGCCATAGAGATAAGTAAATTTGAAAGATTTTGATTTTTTTGTTTCAAATCTTCTATAAGATTATTTAGCTGAGCAGATAAAAAGTTCATATTGTCATTTATATCATTTATCTCTGTTATTGTGTTTTGACTGGTGTCTTTGCTGTAGTTTTCATTTTTAATATCCTCTAAGCGATTTTTTATAAAATCAAACTTCCTAGAGAGATATCTGCCAAGCACAAAACTTATAATACCCACAACAGGAGTTAGAAAAACAACCACAAATACAATCTGAATAACCATGGCCATCCCGATAGGCTTGCCGATGATGATATAAGTCAAAAATGAGCTTAAAATAGATATAAAAAAACCCGCTAAAGTATAAATGATGATTAAAAAAGGTTTAATTCTCATATATTTTGTATCCCATCCCTCTTACGGTTTTTATAATTTCTTTATCATAATACTCTTTGACTTTTTCTCTTATATGATAAATATGGCTGTTTATGCCCTGCTCATCTATCTTCCCTAGATAATTGTTATATATGATTTGAGCCAAATCTGCTCTTGAAAAGACTCTATTTTTATTGTTTATCAACACAGATAAGATTGTGTATTCACTTGGCGTAAACTCTATCTTAAACCCATCTACAAGCACCTCTTTTGCCTCTTCTTTGAGAATTATATCACAAAGAGATTTGTCCTTAAGGCAAACGAGTTCCTCTTTTCTTTTTAACAGAGATTTGATTTTGACGGCCAACTCTCTAGCGGAAAACGGCTTTGCGATATAGTCATCTATCCCGCAATCATACCCTTTTGTCTTAAATTCCATCGTATCAAGTGCGCTAATCATAATAATCAAGCACTTTTTTGATTTTTTCCTTATGGTTTTGCATATTTCAAATCCATCAACATGAGGGAGCATGATATCAAGTGTGATTAAGTCATATGAGTTTAAAGCTATTTTAGAGATAGCCTCTCTGCCATCATATGCGATCTGTGTATCATAAAGATTACTCTCTAGCCTATTTTTTATGAACTCAACTATACTCTCTTCATCTTCTACTATCAGGATCTTTTTTTTCATTTAACTGTCCTTTTTTTAGGGGCAAAGCCCCTAAAAAATTCCTCGCGACTGTTGCACGAGAGGTTTGTTTAGCTTATCTAAATTTTTATAAAAATTGGATATTTTTTAGAACATTCTTTGAAATTTTACAAATAGTGCGTAAGGTCAGTATTCAAAACTAAGAATAACCGTTGCTTATACTATACTAATTTTCTTCATCTTTTCTACTTGAAATTGATCTGTAGAGAAATTATATAGGTTGTTTATGAAGATTTGATGAAGATTGACAAATGTTTATCAATTATGGATATAATTTCAGCAAAAAAGGAAAAATATGTTAGAGATTAACCAAAAAGCGCCAGAGTTTTGCTTGCCAAATCAAGACGAGGTGGAGATGTGTTTGCGAGATTTAAAAGGCAAATGGATAATATTGTATTTCTATCCAAAAGATAATACTCCAGGATGTACTACCGAGGCATGTGAATTTACTAAAGAGCTTCCAAATTTTGAAGAGCTAGATGCCGTTATCTTAGGAGTTAGTCCTGATAGCCCTAAAAAGCATAGAAATTTTATCGAAAAAAAAGATTTACAAATTACACTTTTAGCTGATGAGGATAAAAAAGTTTCAGAAAGTTATGGAGTGTGGCAACTCAAAAAAATGTATGGCAGAGAGTACATGGGAGTTGTCCGTTCAACTTTTCTCATCAATCCAAACGGAAAGATAACAGATATTTGGACTAAAGTTAGAGTGAAAGGACATGTAGAGGCTGTTAAAAAAGCACTCTTGGATAAACAATAATAAAAAAGACACTTTAAAGACACTTTAAAGACTCTCTTGTGATATAATAATTGCATCGTAATCGTATGATATTTTTTGCACAAGAGGGTAGCGCTTATGAAAAAACTTAAAAAATATACAGCTTTAGTGGTTGATGATGATTTGGAATCCCTTGATGGAATGGTGGATTATTTTTCTTTATTGTTTGCGAAAATTTATAAATCTTCAAATGCACAAGATGCTTTGGAGCTTATAGATTTAAAAAAACCAGATATAGTATTTACAGATATAGAGATGCCTGAAATTGGCGGTTTTTCTTTTATCTCTCAAATTAAAGAAAATGGTATTAGCACACCTATAGTTATCGTCAGTGCATATGATGATAAGGAAAAACTACTAAAAGCTATAAAATTGGACATCGTTGATTATCTTATAAAACCTCTTACTTCAGAGAAATTAAAAAACAGCTTGAATTTGTGTATAAAAAAATTACAAACCTCAAAAGGTGTAATCTGTTTAGGAGATGGTCTCTTTTGGGATAAAGAAACAAATATCTTATTAAGCCAAGACAAACCTATAAAATTAACTCCTAGCGAAATTAAACTTTTAAAGATTCTTATCGAAAGTGCCAATATACCAGTTGATGGCGAAGAGATTTTTTATTACATGTGGAGCGATACCCAAAAAACCTATAATCCAAAAAATATAAGAAACATCATATATGGTTTAAGAAAAAAACTTGAATCATTTGATTTGATTCAAAATATATATGGTAGAAAATACATGATAAAAACGAAGGAAATAGCTTGAATAAGACAAATCTAGACTACTGTATTTTTAAAGATCTCACAATTCTTGTTGTAGAAGACGATGAAAGTGAGCTTGAAGAATTAAGTGAGCTATTTGGTGTTTATTTTAAGATTTGTTATAGTGCGATTGATGGAAAAGATGGCTTGGAAAAGTTTGTAAAGTATCGTCCAAATATCGTTCTAGCTGATTTTAGTATGCCTAGGATAGATGGACTTGATATGAGCGAAAAGATAAGAGCTATAGATGATGAGGTAGTTATCATATTAAATACTGTATTTGCGGATGAAAACACTTTTTTACAAGCTATTAGAAGTAAAATTTCAGGATATATCATAAAGCCAACAAATGTTAGAAATTTATTGGAGGTTTTAGCACGAGAATCTGGCCAGATTTTAAAAGAAAAAGAGTTAAAAAAGAAAAATATCCTTATGCAAGCAATCTTGGATGAATTTCCAGAGCCTATGATGGTTACTGATTTGGATCATAATGTGCTGTTTGCAAATAATCAAGTCAAAAATAATGGATTTTGGCAAAAAAATCAACAATTAAAATGTTATAAAGTATTATACGGATTTGATAATACTTGTAACGATGCAAACCATAAATGCGGTGGCATGGAAGCGGTTGAGCTAGGACACAATGTAACACACTCACATGAAAATATAGGCAAGGATGGTGAAAAATCATATTTTGATATAAAAACTATACCGCTTAAAGATGAAAATGACGATGTTTATGCGCTTTTAGAAACTATCAGAGATAAGACGAGTGATAAAAAAAGAGAATTAGCACTTCAGCACTTGGCCAATCACGATTCATTAACAGGTGTTCCAAATCGAATATTGTTAAACGATAGGCTAGGACAAGCTATATTAAGGAGTGATAGAGATAAAATCTGTTTCGCTGTGATGTTTATAGATTTTGATGATTTTAAGGAAGTAAATGACACATATGGTCATAAAATAGGCGACATATTACTTATTCAAGCAACTTCTAGAATGCAAAAATTAGTGCGGAAAATCGATACTATTGCAAGAATTGGTGGAGATGAATTTGTTATTATCTTAGGTGGCATAACAAACAAAAAACAGATTGAAGATATAGCTAATCAGATATTGAAAAAATTAAGGTTTAAGTTTGATATAAGCGATAAAATAAAAATAAAAATGTCTTGTTCAATCGGGATTGATATCTACAATCCAAATGAAGTAAAAAAATCCAAAGAAGAACTACTGCAAAATGCTGATTTTGCCATGTATGAGGCAAAAAAATCTGCTAAAGATAAGTTTTCATTTGATTTAGAAGCATATATTTGAATAGACAAGAAAAGAGGATACTTTTACTTATAAAGCTGATACCAGCAATCTTGGGTTTAATCTTTTTCCTTTCTCTGTTTTTTATAGTTTTTAGAAGCAATATCCTCCAAAAAAGGCAAGCTATAGATGATATAGAACAAAGTTATGTGAAAAAACAAAAAAATATAGTTAAAAATGAGGTAAGATATTTAATTAGAAGCATAAAATACAAAAGAAAACAAGCAGTTTTAAATCTTAAAGCCCACCTTAAGTCAAGAGTAAATGAAGCGTATGTGATTGTCTTAAATATCTATATGGAAAATAAAAATAAAAATAAAAAAGAAATCTTAAAATTGATAAAAGATGCTCTTAGGCCTATAAGATTTAACCAAGGTAGAGGTTATTATTTTATATATTCTATGGATTTGAAAAATATCTTATTGCCAATTCGTCCAGATTTAGAAGGAACAGATTTTTCAAATTATCAAGATATTAAGGGTAATTATGTTGTAAAAGATGCTGCAAAATTAGCTAAAAGATATGGTGCTTCATTTTACACTTGGTATTGGAGAAAGCCATCTAGCCTAAATGTAAACTATAAAAAAATCGGTTATGATAGGTACTTTAAGCCACTTAATATATTTGTAGGAACTGGTGAGTATGTTGAAGATTTTGAAAAAGCTTTAAAGCAAAAAATTTTAAAAGAGGTAGAAAGTTTACGATATGAAGTAAATGGTTATTTTTTTATATACAGTTATAATGGAACTGTACTAACACATGTAAAAAAGTCTTTAATAGGAAAAAATCGTATAAATTTGCAAGACAAGAATGGCAAATTTTTGATACGAGAAGGTATCAAAATTGCGAAAAATGGAGGAGGATTTTTTGATTATACTGCTACGATTCAACCTAGCAGCGGAAAACAAGCAAGAAAGATTTCTTATATAGCAAGTGTGAACTCTTGGAAATGGGCGATAGGTGCTGGCGCATATATAAACGATATGGATAGAGTGATAGAATTAAAAAAAGATAAATTAAAAAAAGAATTAGATAATTCTCTTTTTAAACTAATTGCACTTTTTTTGATATCAGGAATATTGTTGGTTTTTATATTGGGTGTGATAACGAAAAAAACAGAAAAGATATTTTTAAATTATAAAAATGAAATGATAAAAGAAGCCGAAAAAAGCAAAGAGCGCCTATTGCTAGTACAACACAAAAATAAACTTGCAGCACTTGGCGAAATGCTTGGCAATATCTCTCACCAATGGAAACAACCTTTAAATGCAATCGGATTGTCAATTAGCAAGATGATTCTACTTGATGAAAACAATAAACTCACAAAAGAGATTTTAACAACAAGTTTGACCCGAATAGAAAAAAATATTATGTATCTTTCAAGAACTGTAGATGTATTTCGAGATTTTTTTAAACCAGATGTCAGACACCATGAATTTAATATAAAAAATTTAGTCAAAAATACAATTTTTATAACACAAGATGCCTTTTCTGATAATCAAATAGATATATATTGTCGTTGTGAAGAAAATATAACGCTACGAGGAGATGAGCAAAAATTAGAGCAAGTTTTATTAAATATATTAAACAATGCAAAAGATGCTTTGTGCTCAAATAACATAAAAAATGCAGAGGTAAGCGTTGACGCTAAAAATAGCGGCAATTTGGTGATTATCACAATCCAAGATAATGCTCTTGGAATCCCTGATGAGATAAAAGATAAAATTTTTATGCCATATTTTACTACAAAATTCAAATCCCAAGGAACAGGGGTTGGTCTTTACATGTCCAAAATGATTGTGGAAAATAGTTTTGATGGTACACTTAGTTTTGAAAATAAAAATGGAGGAGTTGCCTTTATCATAGCAATCCCCATAAAATCTACATAGATATACTAATTTTACTCCCGATCCATTTGCCTCGCTTGGCTTCTTGAGATATAGGTTTTAATACTTTTACCCTTTTGGGGTTAATTTTATATTTGGTAACTAGTGTATCTATTATGGCTTTTGCTCTATTATTGGCTAAGGCTTCTAGTTTTTCTTTTGATATTTTGATGTTGTTGATTAAAGTGTTTTGCATTTTATCATTAAAAGCTGTGACATTAAGTACAGGTTTTTTTATTTGCTTGGGCTTTTTTAATTCTTTCTTGACTTTGGTTTTATTGTCATCAACTTTTGGCACAACCATAAAAGATGCTTTTAATTTGTTGTATTTAGTGAGTGTAAATTCTTTGCTATATAGATTTTTTAAAATAGTCCCATATCTGTCAGATTTTGAACTATTTGTATCTTTTTTTATTTTCGCAAATTTAGATTTAACAAGTGTGATAAACTGCTCTTTTTGCAAAGCTTTTGTATCAACAATTTCATCATATCCACCATTTACCTCTAGTTTTATATTTGGCCTTTTGCCCATAATTTTTTCTAAGTTTGTCAGTTTTTCTTGTTCCGTTGAGATGATGATAAATGAGCCACCTTTAAAATCTATCGCTTTTAAATCATCGCCCTTTATGCCAAGAAGCGAACCTAAAAATCTAAATGGTGCAGTTACTATTCCAGTTATCATGTGTCCTATCGCACCCCAAACAACGCCACCATAGCTAAAATCAGGATTGTTCATGTCCCCTGCTACTGGTAAGTCTATATTGATTTGATTATTTGAATCTTTTAGCAAGGCTATAGCCAAGCCTAGAGGCAGACTAAGAGCATCTTTACTCTTGACGGTGTCTCCTAAGTCAAGAGTGTCTATATTTATCTTGTTTGAGCCCTTTAGCGATGCATTTGAGATTTTATAATTTAAATCCATGGAGAGTTTCCCATGCTTTATCTTATATCCTAAGAATTTTCCAGAATACGGAGTAAGAGAGGTTAAATCTATGTTTTTAAACAGCACATTTATATCGGCTCTTTTTTTTATCTTAAAAGGAAGGATGACGCCCTCAATGTCAGCATAACCATATTTATCAATCTTTCCATTAAACTTGACGATTGATGGAGTGGTTGAGCCATAATCAAGTGTAGATATGTCCCCGTTTAAATCATGTATTAAAGTTCGAAATGGGAAAGGCAAGCTATCATCGCTATAATCAGTTACGCCGTTTGTTAGTTTCATCGGCCCTATTTTGATTTTTATCGGGTTTGATTTTGTCTTAGTTGTTTTATTCGATTTTTTAACCAAGTTTGAAAAATTTGTTGTTCCATCTTTTTTCACATGAGCTACTATAAAAGGCTTATCTAATTTGATATTTTTGATGATAAGTGACATCGGTTTTGTTTTAAATTTTATGCCATTTACTCTTAAATCATCCCAAGCTAACAACTTTTTGCCAGCGTTGGTGTCTATCTGTAGTTTTTTCACATATGTTGAAGCTGATAAATTTATATATAGTTTGTTCTGAAGGTTTACAAATACATTGGCCCTAGCATTGAGGTTTGCTTTTTTGATTTTAAAATTAACAAAAGGAGTTAAGTAGTTTTCAAAATCAGATATCTGAATATTTGCAAGATTTACTTTTGCTTTAGCACTTAGAGGCAATTGTTTAGCACTTCCTGATATCTTAATTTTCGAGTTCTTATTTAAAACCAAACCAAGTTTATACTCTATCTTAGCTTTTTTGTTCGAGGAAATGTTGCTTACATGTAAAGATAGTTTTGATATCTGAGTTTTTGTAGGAACCTTAAGTTGTTGATTATCAAAAAACACATTCATATCATCTAAGATAGCATTTTTTAAGAGATATTTCCAAGGTTTAGAGGAGGTAGTATTTTGTTCTGGTTTTGATTTTATTTTAAATGCTTTTGCAAGATTTATAACACCATCTTTGGAAAGTTTAGCATATAAGTTTGTGCCCTCAATCTTAAAACTATCTATAAATATAGTTTGTTTTGGCCAATACAAGTTAAAATCATTCAAAGAGATATTTTTTGTATTTATCAAGGTTTTTCCAGATTTTTTATCATTTAAATCTATATTTGTTAATATTAATTTTGCATTATTGATTCTTGCTTCTATTTTTTTAGACATATCAATTTGATAAGGCAAAGTCAATGAAAGCGAACCTTGTTTTAAATTAGCACCGATATCAGGAAGTGCATATTTGTAAAGCTTTGGTAAATCCAGATTTTTGATGCTGATTTTACCATATAATTTCAAAGGAGATATGCTCATGCCGCCCTTCCACAGCAACTCACTCTTGCCATCAATAAGAGTTTTAAATGTATAGGCATTTAATTCGCCTTTATCAGTACTTATATCGTGGGCTGTAAAATTATATGGTCCTAGATTTGCTGTAAAGTTTTTCTCACTTCTTGTGTCTGTCACTAAAATTTCTCCATTTGCAATGCTCATGTGCCTTAGTAAAATACTTGGTAAAGAAGACTTTTTAGTCGCTTTTGGTTCAGCTTTTTTTATGGTTTTTGGCATAATATTTAAGAGGTTTAAATTCCCATCTTGATTGATAGTTGCATATAATCTAGCAGAATCTATCAAAATATCATTAAATATAAAAGTTTTAGTCAAAATTCCAAAAAATGTATAATCCACATAGAATTTTTTTAATTCAAATGCAGTTTTTTGATTTTGGTCTTTAAGTGTTATATTTCTTAGTGTTAATTCATAAGTATATGGATTAAAGCTAGTTTTTCCAAGGGAAAGATTGATGCCTATTTTATCTTTTAATATCGCAGGAACTTTATTTGTTATAAACCAAGGAACTATAACAAAGCCAACAAAAGTGTAAACAACAATTAAACATGCAAGCCAAAATTTAAAACTTTTTATATATTTCATATCCAACTCCAAAATAATTTACTAAATTATACTATAATTTTAAAATTAAATAGTATGAGGAAATAGAAAAAATTGTTAGTTCATATTTGTTGTTCAGTTGATAGTCACTTTTTTTTACAAAAATTATCTAAGCTTTATCCAGATGAAAAACTTATTGGATATTTTTATGACCCAAATATTCACCCATATAGTGAGTATAAACTTCGCTTGATGGATGTCCAAAGAAGTTGCGATAAGTTAGGCATAGAGCTACTAGAGGGCGAGTATGATTATGAGGGCTGGATACAAGCTGTTAGAGGATTGGAAAGTGAGCCGGAAAAAGGCAAAAGATGTACTATTTGTTTTGATAACAGGTTAGTAAATACTGCTCTAAAAGCATTGGAAATAGGTCAAAAAAAGATAACAACAACACTACTAACAAGTCCAAAAAAATCCATAGAACAATTAAGAGAAAACGCAAAGGAAATACAAGAAAAATACGACATCGAAGTTGTCACACCTGATTTTAGAAAAGGTGGTGGCACAAGCGAACAGTTTGCACTAGCAAAAAAAGATATGCTTTATCACCAAAATTATTGTGGGTGTTTGTTTGCGTTAGAAGTTCAAAGAGAAGGGCAAGATAGATTAAAAGATGAGTTGATGTCGCCAATCACAAAACAGATACTCCCAACATCTATAGAAGAGCGAATAAAGATATATGAAGAAGTAAATAGATGTGAAAAAGAGGGTGTAAAATTTAGATTAAGAAGAGAAAAATTTTTAAATTATAGAATTTTAAGAGCATTTGTAAAAGAGCATAAAGGCGAAGTTGTTCCGAGCTATTTTATCTCGTATTCTAAGCTATCAAGAGAATACACAAAGGGAAAAATAGAATTTATAGAAGATGATATCGGATATTTTAATAGAGAAGAGATTATAATATTGGATATAAAAAAGTTAAATTTACTTCTTAATTCTTCATATGAAAATATCAATGAAATGATGCAAAATCCTCCAACATTTAAAGAAGAAGTTAGACTGCGTTCGCTTTTGTCAAATTCAGTGCTACCATCACTGTTTCCAATCATAATCTTGGATAAATTTGAAGAAAAAAAATATGAAATCTTTTTAAATTCACATGTGTATATGGATGTTAGGGAAAATTTAGTAAAAATAGGATAAAATAAACTAAAATAACAATGTTGTTACAAAAGGTAAATAATTGATAATAGATGTAGTAGAAATTCAAAAAATTTTACCTCATAGGCCACCTTTTTTATTGGTTGATAGAATTACTGATTTAAAATCTGGTGAGTTTATAGAGGGGTTTAAAAATGTGACGATTCAAGAGCCAGTTTTTGGCGGTCATTTTCCGGGACATCCTATATATCCAGGTGTTATGATTATCGAAGGTATGGCACAAGCTGGCGGAATTTTAGCATTTAAGAGTATGGATGAAGAAGGACAAGAGGATACCAAAGATAAAGTTGTTTACTTTATGAGTATAGATAAAGCAAAATTTAGAGCACCTGTGAGACCAGGAGATAGACTTGTTTATAAGCTTAGCGTGATAAAACACAGAGGAAATATCTGGGTTTTAGATGGGAAAGCTTTCGTTGATGATAAGTTAGTGTCACAGGCTGAACTAAAAGCCATGATAGTTGATAAGTAAGTAAAAAATGTCAAGTATCCATAAAAGTGCTGTTATAGAAGATGGTGCAAAAATAGGAGCAAATGTAAAAATTGCTGCAAATGTACATATATCTTCAAAAACTGTTTTGAAAGATGGTGTAGAAGTTATGCAAGGAGCGGGTATTTATGGCGATTGTGTTATCGGCGAGGGAACAAAGATATTTCCTTATGCGATAATTGGCATGCCACCCCAAGACATAGGCTATAAAAGCGAAGATGATGTAAAGGTAAGAATCGGTAAAAATAACATTTTACGAGAGTTTGTGACAGTTAATGCTGGTACACTTCACGGTGGTGGAACGACTAGGATAGGAGATGATTGCTTTATCATGATTTATTCTCATGTTGCTCATGATTGCCAAGTAGGAGACCATGTCATCATGGCAAACAATGCCACGCTAGCAGGTCATGTAGAAATTGGAAGCTATACTGTGATTGGCGGTATGACTCCGATTCATCAGTTTGTGCATATTGGTGAGGGTTGTATGATAGGCGGAGCAAGTGCCATCAGTCAAGACATACCACCTTTTTGTATGGCTGAAGGTAACAGGGCAGTTGTAAAGGGCTTAAATGCAGTCGGCATCAAAAGAAGATTTGAAAAAGCAGATATAAGAGCTCTGCAAGGCTCATTTAGAAAACTTTTTAGATCAAATAAGCCTATAAAAGATGTAGCAAACGAATTGATGCAAAATGAAGAAAATGAAAAAGTAAAACAGATGTGCAAATTTATATTAGAGACAAAAAGAGGCATACCTTATGAGAGGAAAAATTAAATGACAAAAAGAGAATGTAGTTTTTGCGGAACCAAAGAGAGTAGTGATACTCGTTTGATTGCAGGTGAAAAAGTTTTTATTTGTGAGCATTGCGTGATATCTGCATATAAAATATTTTTTGGTGAAGAAGAAATTGGAGAAAATAAAGAGAAAAAATTAGATTATGAAATGTTAATTCCAAAAGAGTTGACAAATGCACTAGACCAGTTTGTAGTTGGTCAAAATAGAGCTAAAAAAGTTTTTTCAGTAGGCGTTTATAATCACTACAAAAGAATCTTCAAAAACGATGTAGTAAAAAATGATGATACAGAAATCTCAAAATCAAATATCTTGTTAGTAGGACCTACGGGAAGCGGAAAAACACTTATGGCACAGACTTTGTCAAAGTTTTTAGATGTTCCTTTGGCGATTACAGATGCGACTAGTTTGACTGAAGCTGGTTATGTTGGTGAAGATGTTGAAAATATACTAACGAAGCTACTCCAAGCAGCTGATGGAGATGTGAAAAGAGCAGAGCAAGGCATCGTATTCATAGATGAGATAGACAAAATCGCAAGGATGAGCGAAAACCGCTCAATCACAAGAGATGTAAGTGGCGAGGGGGTTCAACAAGCTCTTTTAAAGCTGATAGAAGGGAGTGTTGTAAATATTCCGCCAAAAGGTGGAAGAAAACATCCAAACCAAGAGTTTATACAGATTGATACTTCTGGGATTTTATTTGTTTGTGGCGGTGCGTTTGATGGACTAGAAGGTATCATAAAAAGCAGAATTGGTAAAAATGTTTTAGGTTTTGGGCAAGAAAAAAGATCAAAAAGCGAAGATTGGAAGTTGATAGATATGGTTGAGCCTGATGACTTGGTTCATTTTGGGCTTATTCCTGAATTAGTTGGCCGTTTACATGTATTAGCAACACTCAATGAAATCACTCAAGAAGATATGGTAAAAATTTTGACAGAGCCAAAAAATGCTATTTTTAAACAATACAAAAAACTTTTTGCGATAGATGGTGCTGAATTGACATTTGAAAAAGAGGCTTTAGAAGAAGTTGCAAAATTAGCGATAAAAAGAAAAACAGGCGCAAGAGGCTTGAGAGCAATCATGGAAGAAACGATGATAGATGTTATGTATGAACTTCCAGAGCTTGAGGGCTACGAAATAGTTATAACAAAAGATGTAGTAGTTGATGGTGTTAAGCCATTATATATAAAAAAAGAGAAAAAAAGCGCATAGAGCGACAATAAAGGTTAGTGAATGATTCTTGATCAATTAATAGGATTTTTTTCAAGTGATATGAGTATCGACTTGGGAACGGCAAATACATTGGTATTGCTAAAAGGTAAAGGTATCATCATAAATGAACCTTCAGTTGTGGCATTGCAACGAACAAAAAATGGCAAAGATAGAATCTTAGCCGTTGGTAGAGAAGCCAAAAATATGGTTGGTAAAACGCCTGGTGATATCCAAGCGATTCGACCTATGCGAGATGGTGTGATAGCTGATTTTGATATGACTGAAAAGATGATTAGGTATTTTATAGAAAAAGCACATAAAAGAAAGAGTTTTTTAAGACCTCGTATCATCATCTGTGTTCCTTATGGACTTACTCAGGTTGAACGAAAAGCTGTTCGGGAGTCTGCTATGAGTGCGGGTGCAAGAGAAGTATTTTTAATAGAAGAGCCTATGGCGGCAGCTATCGGAGCAAATCTTCCCGTGCGAGAGCCTGAGGGTAGTTTAGTTGTTGATATCGGTGGCGGTACTACTGAGATAGGTGTTGTGTCTCTTGGAGGATTGGTTATCAGTAAATCAATAAGAACAGCTGGCGATAAGATAGATATGGCTATCGTTGATTATGTGAAGAAAAAATTTAACCTTCTTATAGGTGAGCGCACGGGCGAAGATATAAAAATCGAGATAGGAACCGCAGTATCAATGGAAGAGCCATTGAGTGCCATAGTAAAAGGAAGAGACCAAGTTAGTGGACTTTTAAGCAGGATTGAGCTGACTAGCGAAGATGTTAGAGATGCTATCAAAGAGCCTCTCAAAGAAATTGCTGATGCATTGAAAGATGTGCTTGAAGTCATGCCTCCAGATTTAGCTGGAGATATCGTTGATAATGGTA
>Ga0256829_1000669_pt1 | contig 32766 bp, 60 predicted proteins | sample 131447metaG_FD_185979 | JGI IMG/M metagenome (GOLD analysis project Ga0256829, IMG submission 185979) | Hydrothermal vent microbial communities from Lau Basin, Pacific Ocean - 131-447 | ecosystem: Environmental > Aquatic > Marine > Hydrothermal vents | place: Pacific Ocean: Lau Basin | collected... | reverse complement strand
AAATTCAGAACCAATTGGTTCTGAATTAAATATCAAGAATAGCAGCAGCTGCTTTCTTAGTCTCTTCCGAAGTTTCTTTCACGCCTGAAGATTTTTTAGCTTTTTTGACAAGTATTGGTGCTTTCTCAATTTTAGCTAACCATTTTTTTAGAGGCTCCTGAGAGTCATCAATATTTCCTTCGATGTCTGCGAAACCTTCAATGACATTTGATTCACCGTATTTTTCATTATTTGCAGAGTCATCTACTTGGCGAACCAGTGCAATTACTCCACGTCCAGCTAAGTCGATAATCTTTGCATCAACTTCTTTTCCATATGCTTCAGTTTTTTCATCAGAAATGCTTAAAGCTGTTGGCTCAAGGTGTAATGCTGAAAGTAAAGATTTGAAAAGTTTTGCTCCAGATTTGTTCTCTACTTTATCTCCTTTCTTGTATTTACCATCTTTATCATCAGATTTTGCAGTGTATGAAGTATTTGCATACTCAGTCAAAGTCTTATCTGCTTCAGGGTCTTTAAGTGTTAATTTAAACATTGTTGCTGCAGAATCTGTCTGAAAGATTGCTGCTTCTACGATATCTACCTTATATGCTCCAGAGTCCCATAAAAATGAACCTGTACTTGGTGCTGCCTTTGCTTCTTTGAAAGCTTCTTGTGATACGCCTAATGCGTCTAATACTGTATTACTCATGTGTAATTTCCTTTAATATATTTGTTTATAACCTTATTGGTTCTATTAGATATTTCTATCAACTATTTGTACAAAGAGTCTCATGGGCTTACATTGGAAAATTTGCATAAAACCAAATGCCATAAACTATTCTTGTGTTTCATACATTTTTTCGTATGCTCCAATTAAAATACTTACTATTTCTCGTGCGTTTGAGTGATCGAATTTTTTAATTGAAACTTTAATTGCTTTATTGTTAAAATCATTTTTTGTTATTGCAACCTTATATCCATCTCCAAATATATTTATATACTTTTGAACTTGTATTTTATAATCAGAAGGTACTAATTGTTTTAGTATATTATCTATATATTTATTCTGTCCAGAATACAAATCAATAGATTGGTTCATGCTAGATACCTAATTTTTTCGCAAGCTTTTTATCTTTTTCAAATATTACATCATCGTTTTCCCAGTCTATCTTTTCTCCATCAAGAGCTCTAAATACTAAATCTATATCATTATTCTTAATATACTCAGGAAATACTCCGATTGGAGAACGAGCTGATACTTTGCGATTCTGTGTAGTAGGCTTAGTTTGAAATCTATATCCAACAACTGAACCAAATGGATTGGGCTTTGCAAGGTCATATGTATCTGTAAGTAATACTGTGCTAAAGAATGATTCAAGAGATTTCTTTGCTAGAGATCCTTTGACATATGCAGCTGTACCTGTACTACTTGTATTCAGTTGTAGATGATTGAAAAAGATCCAAGTTTTTTTTGATTTGAGTCTTGCGAAATTCAATAGCGTTGTGATTTCATGTGCATAATTTCCCCATTCACTTCTTGAATCTTCTGAATCATGAATATACATAGCTTCATACTGATCGGCCATAAATGATAAAGTATCAATTACAATGTAGTCATATTTTTCACTAGCTTCAAAAGCCTCTAATGAATTGATTACATCCATTGGTGATTCCGGTGTTACAACCTTCATCTTTTCTTCCATGCCTAAACCCATTTCTGACTTGCCATCGAAATTAATATAAAGAATCTTCTCTAATGGAAGATTTCTTAAACTAAGTGTTTTTCCTGTTCCTGACTCGCCAATAACGAGTATACATCTTTTATTCATGTGATTCCTTTATTTTTAATATTTCTTTTGCTAAATCTGATAGATATATATACCTACGTGAATTTGGATATTTTCCTATAAATACAGATTTTGTTAATTGACTGAATGCTATTTCTGATCTTGATGTTCTTAATACTGCATCATATATTTCTTTTACTAGTTTTAAGTCATCTGTCAATCCTTCTTGTTGTTCTTGATATTTTAATGCTCTTTCTATTTTACTCATTTTTCTCCTTATACTCTGAATTTGAAAATCCTGTAACAATTAATAAAGAAAATAATACGTATGGTGTAACAAAATATGCGGTCAATCCTAAAAAACTATAGTATGCTATATTTGACAATGCTGTTGCTGTTGATTCTTTCACATTATTTCCTTTTTATAATGTTATTTAATTCTCTTTCTGAGAGTGGTTCCATTAGCATTGAATTTAATTTAACGACTTCATGTTCATAATTCATTCCTAGATCTTGGAAGAATTTTTTCGCTCTAAATAATTGATCATTTCTGTTTCCTTTGCTTGTGTTAAGAAGAATATGTTTAATGAATCCTGCAACTCTATTGTCAATACGTCCTGCTTCATAATCATCATCAATGCTGTTTATGTTTGGAAGCATTATCTCTGCTTTTGCAGTGTCTGGAACCAATGCTGAAACATCTAATAACTCTGCTTCATTTTTATAAATTTCTGCATCTGGATTAGTGAACCATAATCTTGATACATTTCTTGTAGCTTTGTCATAGTTTCTTATTTGCAGGAAGTCCATTATGTTCTCATACATTTTTTTATATCGTTCTGGATCAACATATATCATTTGCTTGATTGGAATTAGTATTCTGAATCTATCACCTTGGATTTCTCCATTCTTTTCTTTTCTATGAGAACGAGTTGTGTATATAATATATGTATAATTGCTTAGAAGCTCTTGAGCCTCTTCTATTGTCATACCCTCATCAATGTCTATACCAATAATATTAAAGCCTTCTATATAGCTGTCTGCTCTTCTATGGCCTGCAATACCAGTCTTACTTCGTTTGCTAGCTTCATTACTTTCTTCGAATCTAGATAAACAAAACGATTTAACATTTTTGCTTTGAATTACTTTCTCAAGCGAGAAATTATCTTTGCCATTGTCAAAGAATGATAGATCCATTTCCTGGAAGGATATAGCTTGCTTTGGTTCTAATCTTGGATTAGCTTCATAATCAGTAATATCAAGAGACGCTATGACTTTATTAAGAGATGTTTGTTCTGGTTCACGAATATGGAAATACTTTACTTTGTTTCCAGTAATTTCAGGGACGAATCCTTTATAGAATGAATATTCCTCAAAAAGCTCAATTAGTTCGTCACGCTTGCTCTTTGCATCTGGAAGATCTGTAATATATTTAGCAAGATCATGATAAGATAATCGCTCTTCTGAGAGCTTAATAATTTGATACATTTGAATATGTAATTTATTTGGATACAGAAGTTCATCAAGCGTATGACGTGTCTCTTTAAAATATTCATATGCATAATCAATATGTCTAGTATCTACTTCTTTGGTAGAATCTAGAAATGCAATTATATGTGCAAGTGATTCAATTAGATTAATAGCTGAACTATCATATGATTTGAATTTGTCAATTGGATTGTCATTTGCTTCTTTGATTAGTTCAAGATTTATTTCTTCATATCGTCTATTGTATTCTCTAGTAGATGTGAATATATAATCCTCTTGCATATGTTTTGTGTCTTCAATATACTGAGCTTTAATTTGCTTGATATATTCTCTAATTTCTTGAAAGTTATTTGTATTCTGGCGCTGTGGTTCTATCTTGGTTCCAGATTCTATATTTACAATAAAGCTTCGTCTGTAGAATCCTGAATTTAGAATTTTACTTAGAATAGCTTTAGAGTCTTTTGAGAAACCATCATTTGAACCAAATAATAATACATTTGATTGAACATCAGTAATTGATTCAGTATTATTAGAACGAGTTGTCTTTGCTAATACTTTGCCTTCATATATTTCCTTGAGTTTATTAATTAATCCTTCAGAACCAACAACTGCATCTCCAATTTCTGTAGATACCATATTGATTGAACCAAAGCCTGAAATAGACTGAGCTTTAGCTGCGTCAAAGATTCCTTCTGCAGTACCTTCAATTCCAAGAATTTTTCCACGAGGACAAGCTTTCATAATTTTCTCAGATTCTTCTTGATCGTATCCTTGAAATGTAAGATTTAATTCAAGCTGTTGCTTCATTTTATTTGCATAATTCTTTTCATTGATATTGAATAGATTATCAGTAATATTAAATGACCAATCTTTTCCAAGTCCTGATGATGCGATTGATAAACCATAGAACTTAATGTCTTTGCCATTGCATGACTTTACTAGTCCAGAAGTCGAGTTAAGTAGAATCGATGTATGGAAAAACAATGATTGAGCATATAGAAGTCTAGGAGTTTTCTTATTTCCTTGCTTTTCTAATTCATCTAAAATTTTATCTACTATCATTGCTTTTCCTTTAATTCTACTATTTCATAATGTCTTTTAAAATAATTATTTAATTTATTAAAAATTGTTATACATTCAAAATTATTACCTTTAAAAGCATCGTCTATATAAAATGTTGTTGATTTTTTACTTTTTACATATATATTAAATATTTTATTTTTTATAATATATTGCATTTCATATCTTTACTATTTTAAAAATATCTCTATTATATTTTTGCATTCTATTTAATTTTTCTATATATTGAAAATAATTTCCATAAAATGCATCTTCGATTTTTACTGTCGGTTCTATGAAATTATGATTTGATTTTTTTAAAAAAGTATTGTCTGTGTATTTTGATTTTAAATAATATTTTTACATTATTTTTCCTGTATTGAGATATTGGTTCCTTGGAACAATTTAGTTGCTTTACGAATATTATCAATATCGTAGCCTATTAGCTTGTTCATAAGTTTTCCAAGTTCTTCTCTATTTAAATCTTTTGATTGAAGTAGCTCGTTTGAACCAATATCATTTATTTGAGAAACATTAACTTCATGTCTTTTATCTATGTTATGCTTAAGATTTATATCAATTTGTAATCTTGCCATATGTATTCCTTAAAATGGAATTTCATCATCTGATATATCTATATCATCGTTCGATATAGATGAATAGCTATTTTGCAATTCAAGCTCTCTCTCATAATTTTCAACAAGAAATTCTGGGAAGAAAGCCAATGCAAATATCTTGCTATCTGGTTTCTTTATTAAATTGATTGCTCTTGTTCTAAGTGCCTTTAACCATACATGATGTTTTTCTGGATACTTGTTCATTATTGTCCACTTATCCATAATGAAATCATGTTTTGGAGTATATGTAAAACCTGTCTTTGATACAGGCAAGCCATGAACAAATATATGACAAAATAGATATGCTTTAGCTAGTGTTTTTAAATTGTCTGTAGTCTTAATCACTTGAACCATTCTTCTGAATGGTTCAAGCTCTTTTGCTTGTCTAATCTGTTCTTCATTTAGTTTATCACGCTTAGCTTTTTCTTCAGCTAATTTAGCTAATCGCTGTTGTTCCTTTTCTTCGAAGATTGCCATTTCAATGTCGTGAAGTTCTTGCAGTCTATCTTTGTACCACTTATTTGTAATTTGAAATGGTTCTGTTTGAGATAGATTATCTGGAAGTATTGAGCCAAGTAATGGCTTAGATATTTTGCTTATAGCTTTGTAAATGTTTTCACGATTTGTTTTTGAATCTAATGTATCGTTTACTGGTTCGAATAATGGATCATCATCTAGTCCTCCAAGTCGTGAGAAATTTTGACCTAGATCAAGAACACGCTTGTGTGGAATATCAATATGCTTTCGCTTCATTCGTCCGATCCAAAATTGCTCATGTACGATCATTGAATTTGTCATACGAGTTACAATAGCATTGTCAATATCATCAACAGAGAATCCTACTCCTAATGAACCAACAGATATTAATACTTCGATTAAACGTGGTTCAGGAGGAGTATCAAATAAAGTTTTGTCTAGAGTTGGATCTTCATATGGAATGTGTTTACTAAAGCATTCAATAATTGCTTTAGTCTTTTTCTTATTTATTTTACTATGAACTAATTCGCATGAATATTCTTTAGATAGTTCATTATAGAATTCTTCTGCTTGATTTATATTCTGCGCGAATAAAAGAGTTTTTTGATCTTTAATATTAAATTCTTCTATTGATTGCAAAGCGTTTTCAATGTACTTTCCATGTCCAATAACTTTGTCTAGATCTTCATTGCTAAATTCACCATTTGGATTAACTGATACTGATGAGATGTCAATATTTTCAGACCACTTAGTTGTATATACGTGGAGATGTGATGTGTAACCAAGTTCAAGCATGTCTTTCGAAGTGACCGATTGAATAGTCTTATATGATGGTATCTTAAATCCACGAGCATTATATGGTGTTCCAGTTACTCCAACACGAGCATAGAAACCTAATTTTTCCTCAAGATTTACGACAGTTTGTGTATTTGTGAAAGTCTGAATTTCATCTGATAAAAGGATGTCTGTTTTGGTTCCGAGCTTATCAATACGTGAATTAAGAGTTTGATACATTGCGATTTGAATAGGCTTTGATTCATCATAATATTTATCAAATCCTGCTGCTATTACAGAAAAATCTATGTCTAGCTGCTCAAATAAATTAATGAATTGCTGAACCAATACAGAATAACTAAAAGTAAGCATCACTTTCTTTCCTTGAGATGCCAATGTTCTAGCTAGTTCAGCCAATACAATTGACTTTCCATATGATACTGGTGCCGAGAGTATGATAAGATTATTATCTACTTCTCCGAATGCTAATTCTGATTCGAGATCATCAAGTATAGAGATTATAGACTTAAGGTCTGTCTCTTGATATGGACGTAATGTCATTTGGTTCCTTTAATTAAAATGGGAATTAGGTATAGCAGAAGAAAGCTTTCAATTAGCTTCTTCTACATCCACGTCCATTCCATATTCTCGTACTGCTCGTTCGAGTGCTGTCTGATAATTTGGTGCATAGATTATTCCTAACTTTTCATTATTTCGATATATATAGAATCTCATTAATAATCTTTTCCATTAGGTCTAATAAACATAAGTGGTTCAGATGTATTTAGTATTTTTCTAATGTATTTCGATTTTCTATTATTTATTGATATTGGAAAATTTTTATTTGTCGAGCCAATATAACATCCTGATTTGTCATAATGTGTATATATATATTTACTCATTATTTATATCCTTTATATTTACTATTTTATATTTATATACAGGTACATTATTAAATTTATCATCTTCTATTTCTGTGTTTAATCTGTTTATTATTTCAAAGCTATTGCCTTTAAACGCTTGATTTATATCTAATGTAAATTCTTCACCTATATATTTTGTTAAATAATATTTTTTTACTGAATATCCAAAACTAGATGCTTCTATAACAAATTGTTTCATGATATACTACTTAAAATTTAATGCAAATTCATTTAGTTGTTGATTTAATTTAATTTTTTCATCAATTGAAGTTACTTTATGAGTTTTGCTTACTTTTTTAATATCTCCATGCTCGATAATTCTATTAACTCCGCCATTAAGAAGGCTTGATTGAGCACGTTGATAAGTGTGCCACAAATCTTTCCCTAGATCTTCTTGTCTCTGTGCTACATTAAATTCTAGTGGATCTATAATAATCCCTGAACCAGTATAAATATGTGAAGCTACATACTCTGAAAATCTTCCTTGATCTCCATATGACATATATGTATTCATCATTCTATTAATGTTATTACTTGCTGATTGCTTTGCTGATCTATATCTATTTACAGTAGTGTCAATTGCTTGTCTCCAATCTTTATTCGTATGCTTAATTGAGATTGGTTCCATTATGTCATTTCCCCACACACAATCATTTGAGCATGCATCTCTATAATAGCCTAAGAATATTTTAATTGGAGTAGTCCTGTCGTATGAGTTATATAAAACAATGCGAAGTTTTCCATCAATCATATCAGCATCTGGTTCCTCTAGCATTACCATGTGCTTCTGAAAACCTTGCTTCTCTGGCTTTCGTACATTTACTGCGTCAAATCCTACAGGAGTGAAACCAGCTTGATCTGCTAATATTTTAATTACTTCCTTTGTTTGCACTGGAATGTATCGTTCTGACACGTTGTATCCCACTGATGTTGATATTAGATCTAAATCTAATTGCTTTCCTATTCCGAAACCTTGTTCCATTATGAATCCTTTATTGCTTTATTTATTGCTGTTAATTTATTAATATATGAATCCATATCTATGCTTTCTAATCTATAATCTTTCAAAATATGATTTGATATTTCGCTATTTAATGGTGCTTGAACTAATGCTTTAACTAAATTATTTGTAGATATTTTTGTTGTATCAACTTTTTTAGTAAATACTATTCTTTCTGTCTCATTATATCTATTATAATTATCTACTGGAGTTTCAAATAATTTTTCTCCAACAACAATTATATGATTATAAATTTTAGCAGATTTATCTTTCGTGTTTTTATATAAATATCTATATCCTTGAGTGCTTGGCTTTATTGCATAAAACAATGCATTTGACCAATCTATATCAAAAGTATATTTCGAATTATGTTGCTTTTGTGCTGTATCATTCAATACTCTTCTGATGTCTTGAAGTGATAATGAATTTTCTTTAAAAGTTGATTTGAACATTTGAAGCGTAAATGAATTTAATTCAGAAATTGAAAGATTTTTATCTCCAGATTTTACACTTCTTTTAGATATTCCATTATGTTCAAATAATTTATCTACAAACTTTTTCGATAGCATATTGAGTGATTTTTTAGTAATATCTTTTGTGACTCCAGTAATACATGAATAGTCAAATCTATCTGCAGTGTTGTATGAATAAAGTCCTGCGTTTTGCGATAATAGATTTGCATTTTTCATATATCCTAAAAATGTAATATAAATATTATGTGATTTTAATCTGCCCTCTTCTGTATCTTTAAGCATTACTATTGCTATTTGAAGTGCATAGTTATTTTCATATTTTCCTGGTTGTGATGGTTCTCTATAGGCATGTGCGTTGAAGTCATAAAATTTTGCATCTTCTGATGTTATTTGTCTTACATATTTCACAGTAAGATTATTTAATTCTTTAATAATATCTTTAATATCTACTTTTACTGACATTTGTTTTCCTTATAATAAGTTTTTTAATACGTGATAATTTGATGCTTTATCTCGTGATTGAAATGTTGGACATACTTGATTCCATGAGCAGTACATGCTGCATTTTGCTGGACGTTTATGTTTATCCTTTCCGTACTCCCATATATTACATTCAGGAATTGAATCTGGATCTTTGATCCAATATTCAATATTGTTTGTAATATCTAAAAGTTTTTGCTCAGTATCGTGCCATGACCATAATTTATCTGTCACATCAATAATTGAATATATTGGAGATTTGATTGATTTGCCTTGCTTATTTATTGCAAATAGAAAGAACTCATTATAATCCTGAAATAGATATTTATAGATTGACATATTAGAAATATATGATTGCTTTTTGATTGAATTATCATAACCTCGTTGGTTCAACAGCTTGAAGTCATAGATATACTTGTTATCTTCGTCTGAGGCATCAATTTCTCCTGATACTGACCAATTATTACCTAGAGTAATTTCGCGTCTAATAGCATACTTAAATTGATTATTTTCGCTAAGTATTGAATCTATTCCTAACTGAAATATTGAACCAAGAGTTGATTCATTAAAATTGTCTTCTTTGCTGATATCTCCATGTTGATATCTAAGATATAACTGCATTGGTTCAAGATTGAACGATGAAGCTGAAATATGTCTCTGTTTTGGTTTTAGTGAACCACTATAAGTAGTTTTTTTCAATATAGTCTTCAATAATTTCTCGTGCTTCATTTTCTTCCTTTATTTCGTATTCAAACATTTCATATAAAAGATATTCATTATCTTGTTCTTTAGATTTATTTATTAATGTTAATATATTAAAATAATTATCAGAATATATTTTGCAATTAATTGATGGTGCTATAAATATAAGATAATCATTTTCATCTTCTTGTAAAAATAAATGCAAATGTGTTTTATTTTCTTCCCAGCATAGCATTACATATTTAGTTCCAGTTTTCTCTAAGATATTGTCTTGTTTCATTATTAAGTTCCATCACTTCATACGTCCAATCATTTTCTGATATGCTATTTTCATTAATATCTTTTTGTTTTTCAAAATTTACAAGTTCAATAGCATTAAATAAATTATATCCTGTTAAATTGTTTATATTGTCATATACAATATTATTTATTTTTTCTATTCTTTTATGTATTAATTTACTATCATTATTGTCTTTATTCCATTTTATTATTCCATAAATTTCTTTCTTATCTTTATAATATGCAATAACTATATATTCTTTCATGTTTAATCCAATAATGATTTTGATTTATATTTCTGAACCTGTTTCGTGAAATTAATTTCTTTAAGTCTTTGGTCTTTAAATAAGATATTTGCAGTATCAGGGTGTTTAAAAAAATATTCCATAGTTTCTGTAATCATTTTAAGATATGATCCAACAAACTGATGTGTTTCTTCAGTGTATTGCTTTACAAAAGATTTAGTTTCTGCTGGATATAACTTAAGATGTTTTCCAGTTTTTTCAGATATTTCACCACCTGATTGTTCTTTTATATAAGTAATTTCTATACCACCTACATTGGCTCCAGATTCTTGAAGACAATATGCATAAACATATGTTTGTAAGATATGTGCATAATCTGCACTTTTCTTCATTGATTTTGCAGATATTGTCTTGAAATCTCCTACAATAGTTGAACCAACTGCTGGAAGATATTGGTTTTCATCGTCTTGTTCCCATTCTTGAAATATACGAGTATAATCAACTTGTCCTTTAATTGCTACATGCTCTGATAGTTGATTTGTAACATAAAATTCTGATCTGTCTGGGTTATATGAATCAATCCATGTTACTAATGAATCCCACATGTCTGGATATGTATCTAATATGCGTTGTCTATCTATTGGTTCAACGTCTTCTAATTCTAGAAGTCTATGTTCTTCTTGAAGCAGATAATTATTCATTTCTAAATAATCATCTTCTTGAAGTATGCCATTTGAAATATATTGCTGCGCAAGCCAATGGATCATTGTACCTCGAATTGAGACTGTATTGCCTTCAAATTTATCCTCTTTCATGAATTGCTGTCTGAACCACAAATGAGGTCTAGCTGCAGCGTCATCCAATGTGACTTCCTGAGAAGATGCTCCTCCAAAGTCCTTTACTCCAGATGGGGATATTACAAAGATATTCTCTTGAAATTGTGGAGAGTTGTATCCGTAATCTAGTTTAGTCATATTGGTTCCTTTAGTTATATCCTATAGTTCTGTTTATATAAAACATTTCATGTGTTCGTACATTCATGTCTTCAAGATCTTCACCTATTCTAATGAAATCATATTTCTCTTTTACTTCATTTAGCTTGTGCATAAAATCTTCCCAAGCTTGAATTTCTTTAAATGAGTCGTACCATTTGAAGCCACAGAATCTCCATACATTTTCAACGTCTTCATCTTTATGCCAATTATCTTTAAGGTCTTGCTTTAATTCGTCTGGCAATAAAAAATATGCCTTCTGTGGTAGATATATTGCTCCGTCACTTCTATATCCCATGCCCATTTTCTCCTGTATATTTTTCTAAGTGATTTCTAATATCTTTATCTAGCTGTTCTATGCAATTAATTCGCAATTTATATTTGTCTATATTTTGTTGAGTTTTTTGCTGAAGTTTTTCTGGATAATAATATTTATATAATTCGTTCCATATTGCAAAATTATTGCTATTATTTAATTCTTTATGTTTAAATTCTAAAAGTATTAACATTGCTTTGTTTTCAATGTCTGATCTTGCTATTTCATATTCAATTGTCATCTTCTTATCATAATTAATATGAAATGAATGTGATTTACAAATTTTTATAAAATTGAATAACAATTCATTTCTTCCATTAAAATATAAATAATCAGAATTTTTTGTTATTTTAACAATTTCATCATATGAATATGCTGTGTTATCTTCAAATAAAACAAATAATACATTTTCTTGTAATCTTTTATAAGTTCCTGTTATTTTTTCTGGTAATTCTTTTTGTGTTTTTTCTTTAAATTTTTTAAATGCTAATGTTAGCAATCTGTATATATATTCAAAAGTTTTTTGTTCTTCTTTCGTTAATTCATCTATTGAATATATGTATCTAAATTCATAGTATTTCGATTTGTAATTTATTTGAACTAAATCTCTAATTACTTCTTCTAAATCTTTAACATATTCTAGACTATTAATTTTTGCATATTGAGCTTTAAATTGAAATTCATTAAGTAAATGTTCTTGTTTGATTTTTGACATAATTTTCCTTATTAATAAAATATCAAAGCACAATTAAGTGCTTTGAGTTATGGTAGGATTATATTGGTTCCACCATAAAGTTTTGTATCAATTGCTCGTCCATCTGATGGAGATAACCAAAATGTAGTAAGCTTTTTTAGTTTTTGATGTTTTTCCCAGTATCTTTCAATATCTGAATGATTATCAGAGAATGAAATATAAATATATTTTGATACATCATTTGAGGCAAGATATGAATCAATTTCTTTGAATACATATTTGTGACTGGTTCCTCCGTCGCATGAACGAGTTGCTAATGCGCTAGTAAAATTTACATCATCAGTAATATCATTTGTAGATTCAAGATGATACACAACTGTATCTACATCATGCATAATTACATGAATTGAAGCAATTGATTTTTTATTCTGCTTAATCATTCCGAGTACTTTTTGTAAGTCTTCAGTTTGAATTGAACCAGATTGGTCAATGCTTAAAATCAATGAAATTTTACTGTCTTCATTAACTGTAGTTGGTGCTTTGAAGTGATGTCTATATGTTGTACTAAGATTTTTCCATGACTGGTAATAGTCTTTAGTTTTATAATATACTTCACGTTTGAATGCACCTTTAAGTTTTGTGAACCAAGATACGTCTACTTTGACTTCATCAAATTCAGCTTTAAATCTTGCTCCTGCAGTAGTTCCTTTTGCATGAGTTGCAATAGTGTCCATAATGCTGTTTGCAATAGATGAAAATGTTGTATCTGATGATTGTCCTGAAATGTTTTCATTTTTTCCAATAAAGAATTTCTTCTTTGGAACTACATATTTATATGAATTTAATTCTTGAATATCAAAATCTTTATATGACTTTTTAATTTTAGCTTTTGATATATTATATTCTTCAATTAATTCTTTTAACACTTTAATTGGATCAGCTGAATTAAATCTTGTATCAATAATTTCTTCAATATCATTCCAGAATGATTTAAATGGAGAATCTTCAAAGAAAGCTTTCAATGAATTATTTACTGCGATATCATTTGCAATAGAAATTAATGAATGTGGATCAGCTGCTTTCATGCAATGTTTTAGCATCATTGAATGATGTGTCGTTGTATAATGTAGTCTTAGAATATGCTGAAGTTGAACCATATATTTGAAAGAGAAATATAATGGATATTTATCTGCAAATTTCTTGATAGATTTTAAATCTTTATCAGTATTGTATTTGAATACAAATAGAACTTCATCTGGCTTTGAATTGATAATTGTAGAATAAAAAATGCTATCAAGTGCTTCTAGTGATAATTTCTTTTCTAGCTTGACTGAGTCATCTTGTTCAAATTTGAATGTAATTGGAAGTTTGAGAAAGATTCCTGTACTTAGGAAATTTGTTTTATTTAGTCCAATGATTTGGTTCATATGGACAACCATGTTCTTAAGGATTGTTTTTTCGAGTTGTTTTTTCATTGAGTTACTCCTGTGTATTATTCAATGTGATTGGCTCATATTGAGCACCTAGGCAATAGTAATTATATCTAAATACTGTATATGCCTACCTTATTAAAGGGTTTATGATTAGTTTGTAAGATATTCAAAAGATAATTTAAGCAATGTATCTTTGTCTTTAATTTCAATTGAATCGAATATTTCTTGATCTTTCTTCTTCAACTTTGATTTCATTGGTTGCTCTATGAATTTTGACAAGAATGCTTCTTGTCCTAATGTGATACTATCTCCTTTTTCAATTGCTTGATATTTCGTATAAATATTTGCCATTAAGAATCCAACAAATGATTCTTCAGATTTATTTTCTTCTATTAAATTTACAAGATATTGAACATCATCAACATCAATAATGTAATTGAAAATATATTGGTAAAGAATTTGATCCAATATGTTCAAATCTTCAATATCAATAATTTCTTTTTGCTTTACAATTTTAGAGAAATCAATTTTAGATACATACTGAACATGTCTAGTAAGTTCATTTACAGCTTCTTTAGATACATATTGCTTAGCAATAATATTGATATTTCCAATAATGAATTTTTCATCATCAAGTACTTTAAATTGATTTGATAATGCTTCCCATGAACGTGCAGTACCAAATGGATCAGTAACAGATTCTTGTTCATTCAAATATTGAGGATTTGACTTTAAGAATGATGAAATAAAGTGATGATAGAATCTACCTGAAGTCTGCATCCAATATTCATGTGATGGATTGAAATTTAGAAATGCAAGACGATTGATAATTGGAGAATCCATGCCTTCGAATCCTGCCTCATCAGAATCATTTGAAGTAGCTACAACAGCTACATTATCATTAAGCTTATATTGCTTTAGCTGACGCTCTAAAAGAAGCTCATAGAGAGCTGATTTAGTTGCTTGAGGCATTCTATGCAAATCATCCAATAGAATGATTGTAGGTCTTTCTGTCTGCTCAGTAATATAATTTGCTTGATAGATAACTTCTGGAACAGACCATTCAGTAACTTTAGACTCTGTAGTTCCAACTGAGGAATATTTATCCATTGAATTATCAATTTTAAAATCTGGAATTCCACTAGCCTGTTCAAGCGACAAAGATGCAGCAGAAATATTGATAAGATTATAATTTTTGTCTTTAGTGATTTGGCGTACAGTTGATGTTTTGCCTACTCCTGGAGGTCCCATTAAAACCACTGGTGCTGTAAGATAATTTGGATTGAATTGAGATTCAATATTACTTTGAATTAATTTTAGTGTTGTATTCATTTGTGTAATCCTTTAATTGATATGTGTGTTGTATTTGTTTTGGTTCTGGGTGAACTGCGATATATTTTCCATCTGGCGCTATTTGTATTTCTCCTGAACCAACATAATGGCCATCTGGTGCAAGTTGAGGTGTTCCATCAACGTATGTCCCGTCTGGTGCCATCTGGATATCTGCATAAATTGATGCTGTAGATAATAATAATATTAAAATGTATTTCATTTGGTTCTCCATAGGCTTGTTATAACTACTAATCCAGTAGAATTATAAATTGATGATTGTGCTACTATTTTAATGTCATATCCTGATGATATCCATGTCCTTATAAGTTTTTGTGTTATATTTGGTGGTTCAGCTATACATATAAATTCTGTCATTTATCTTTTCTTTTCTTTGTTTATAAATGTTGATACTTTTGGATAATCTTCATCTTTAATAAAAGTGAAAATTGACTTAAATAACGTTGTGATACGATTTATATAATTTAATTGTTTCATTTTTGATACTTTTTAGAGATTAGATCAAGATATTTCTGAGGCGTAGCTTTGATTATTTCTTCGGCTAACCATTGAATTTGAAAGTAAGCAGCTCCTGAATCCCTAAGTTTTAAATAATTTGATAATGCTCTGAGATTCATTGTAAATACTAAGTCTACCTTCCAATTATCTGTAACGATCCATTTAAAACTATCTCCGACGTTTCTTTTTTGCTTGTTTGATTCAAGTGTTTTGAAAACTTCAGATTGTGATATATCATCTAAAGATATATTTGAAAGTGATTTTATATATTCTAAATTATCTTTTGATAATGAAATTTTCATAAATTCTTCAGAACCAAGCTTTTCATCTTGCATGCTAAGCTTTTCATAAAGATGTCTAGTTTCTAAATCTTCGGCTTCTCCAGAAACTACAAATATATCTAATTCTCTCATTAGAGATTCAAAGTTATTATAGTTTCCATTGCAAGCTATAAAAGCATTAATCACGCTACTCATAGTATATCTAGTACTTTGAACAGTTAGTGATTGAATGCGATGTCTTGCATGCTCTTGAAGTACCCCTCTGCTGGTTCCTTTGACAAGATATTGCAGATTGATATGTTCAAGTACACTATCGTGATGATATACATGAGCTAATTGAGTAAGCAAATCTGAGGATTCAATATCTTTAAGATAATTTATATTCTCTATAGTTATCTCGGGATATTTGCCAGTATCCTCTGAATTCAAGAATTTATTCAGCTGTATAATTTCACTATTTTCACTTTTATCAAAACTATTATATGCTGTACGTCCTGCAAGTTCTGCTACTCCTAAACCACTCTCATTCATTAAATAAACATGTGGTTTTTTATATTCTATTCCTGCTATTGTTTCTGTCATTAGATATCCTTTTCTTGTGTTGCTTTGATAAGTTCTTCTTTCGAACCAAATAATTCATCTTCATAAAATATAAATTTTGATCTAAATATTCCTTCTGGCTCTGAACCAACATTATATAAAGTACTTACAACTAAATCTCTTTCGGTTCTAATATCTATACTTATTGATTTAATGGCTCTTTTATTTAATCTTCCATTATGCATAATGAAAACCTCATCACCTACATTAAATTTAGTTTCTATATTCATTTGTTTTTTCTCCTGATTTCTTGTAGTAATCTCAAATCTGAATCAATTTTATCTTGTAATTTAGTATTCTTGATTCTAAGTTCATGAATTTGCTCATTAAGTTTATCTGTTTTAGTTGAAAAGTAACTACTTGTAAATGAAGCCATTGTCAATATTCCAATAAAAAATCCTGATATGAATGCGCCAATTAATAGTGTTGATAATTTAAATTCTAATTTAATCATGTTACATCTCTTTTATATAATACATATGTAATAGTAGGTAAAAATAATGTTGAAATCATTCCTCTAAATTTTATTGCAGATAATTCATAAGTAATAAATATTTCTATTAAAAGACCAAATAGCATTAAAATCGATATAAATGAAGCTATTGTTATCATTGTATATAAAAAACTACTATCTGCCCATTCTTCAAAATCTTTCATTTTAGTTCTCCTTACAATTTTGCCAAACTGTTTTATAATCTTCGATAAGGTCTTTTAAGAGTAATACTGCTTGTTTTGTATTAAACTTAAAGATTACAAAATATAGAAACATGATAATTGCTAACGCCATCCAAACTATTGTAAGTATTAGTCTTAGTATTATTTCAAACATTTTAATCCTCCAGCTTATCTCTCAAAGCTACTAAATCTTGTGGAGCTTCTTCATCAGGTACATAGACTATATTGTCAAATCTTGCACCATTTCTTAAACCACTGTTTGAAAAGAAAACACATTTATTTTTACTATCGTAAAAATAATAACCTCTAAAAAAGTTTTGTTCATTGTCCCAACATTTAATTACGTCTTTATCTTGTAAAGGTTTTTTAGGTGGTTTAATAGATACTTCATCAAAGAATAAGTCGGGTGCTTTGTCAGTAATTAGTTTGCGTCCATCTTTGGTAAAGTATTCGCCTTTGTCATTACCATTTTTAAAAACACATAAAATAAAAACAGTTTCTGGTTCTACTTCTATTACTTTTCCCCATTCTTGCAGTGAGTAGCTAAATACTCTATCGCCTACTTTAAATTGTGTTTTCATCTTTCTATCCTTAATAAGTAATTAAGAAAGCTGAAAACAGTGTAGAAATTATTCCAACCGTCACAACTCCTTTACCTCGTTCTACATTGTCGTCTTCAGTTATATCAGTATATATCAGCATTGCAGGTATTATTGCTGAAATGATACCTATCCAATTATAAATGTTCATTTTATCCTCTCTTCTTATTTCTCATAGCTATTAGTTTTACGGTTTTCTTTTTCTATTTCTAAATATAGTTCACTGATTATTATATACCCTTTAGGTATATCAATATAACTGCCATACTTATAATTATTAGGCATCCATAGCCTTACTGGTTCTTTAAAATTATCAGTAAGTATTTTGAGTTCTTTTTCTATATAATATTCCATTATATATCCACAGTTTTTTCCCATTTCGCACATATCATTTGGTGAATAAATATTGCAAATCCAAGTTAAATCCTCTATAAGTTTTATGTTAGTTAATGTTATTATTTTCATCACTTATCCTTTAATATTATAAGTTATTAATGCTGTTCCAAGTATTGCACATATTGTAGAAATAGTTATAGTACCCTTTCCGCGTTCAGTATATTCATGTTCTGTTATGTCTATATATACCATTAATATAGGTACTACCATTATTATTAAACCTAGTAATTTATACAATGTCATTATTTATCCTTTATAAGCAATGATGCAACAATCTTTACTTTCTTTAAAATCAATTGGTGCATTAAATATTAATACTAAATCTTTTTCTAATTCCATACTTTCAGATATATCTTTAAGATTAATTTTTATTTCTGTATACTTAGAAAGCAGGTTTGAATCTGCCCTATAATAAGCTATACAATTTTTTATGTAATTAAATTTTAATTGTATTCCACCAATAATACTTCGTAATTCTTGTTCTTTGTTCATCATTTGTTCTTTATTCATCATTTATTCTTTAGTGCTTTAGTTTTATTTTCTTCGAAATGTTCGTTTTCTATTGCATATGGATTATTGAATAATTCAGTAGGAAGAACTTTATCTCCCTACCATTTTTTCTAAATATCTACAATTCATTAATAATCCTTATCCTGTATAAATTTCTTCTATAGTTACATAAACATATTCACCCATATTCTCTTTACAATGGTTAATAGCTTCCTGTTTGATATCAAATTTCATTGCTGCGGATACATACATCTCTGAACAATCTTCATCAAAATCATCATAACAGTTACCTGTATAGAACATATTACTTTCACAGAACTTAATTACATAAAATACATTCATTAATAATCCTTGTCTATTAATTTGCACCAACCTTCATTCTTAGACTGTTTAAAGATTGGGTTACTATATTGACCAGATATTCTTTCTTCTAGTGTAGCTATTTCATTTGTTTTAGCTATGTCAAGCTCTTCATCAATATCAGATCTCCAAGCCATACATTTTCCAGCTTTACAAGCACCTTGATATATAGGGCAAAACAAAGTTTCTGCTTCATCAACTGTCATTGTTTTCTCCTATAATTGCTTTGGCTGCTACCATAGATGCTAACTGTACTGCGGCTTCTGTTCGTTCATATAGTCTCATTTTATTATCCTTTTTAATAAATGTCTAATAATTCTTGAGGGTTTATTGCCCAGCCTAAATCATTTAATTTCTTGCTAACTAGTTTAAGTGTTTTAGCTGCTGTTTCAATACTGCATTGACCTTGATCTAATTGTTCTAAAGCAAATTCCCAATCAGTTCTCATTTTATGTTCATATTCTGCATCTTTTCTTGCTTCTAAATTTCTTTCATAAGCTAATTCTTCTTGAATATTCATCTTGGTTCCTTAATATTAAATTAATGAACCATCCGAAGATGGCTCAATGATTTTATTTTTAATTGTACGACTTATGGATCTAGTCCTGCGTTAAAAATTATTTGCTCAGGTATACTGCTTAGAGCTTCAGTCCATCTATTCTGGAGTCAAATTATGCGCCATATAAGGCAAACGATAGGACTTACGTGTCAAGCACTGCCCGAACATTACAATTCTCTGATTTTTTTTAATATATTAATTGAATTTTCATAAGATTTTACTAGCATATTATTATGCTGTCTATATGGATTATTTTTCTCATTAAGTATTTTTGTTTCAAAATGATCTATTGAGTTTTCTGTATTGAAAGTCAATAGATGATGTACTCTATCGCATTCTCCATATCTTGAACCACCTGCTATTATGTTTTGTTCCAATGAACCAAGTCCATGTTTTCTGAGTGCATTAATTAATGATTGTGCTTTTGATTTAGTTGTCACTTTGTATAGATCATGCTTATTGAATTTAATCATGTTGGTTCCTATTGATGTTTTTCTCTGTCTCAATTTGAAGTTCAGTAATTTCTTCGAATGATGCTCTAACTCCACGTTTTTTCTCATACATTGGATCCAATGCCATTGACAGCTCTTCACGTTTTCTTTTTTGGTCATCTAAGAATTTTTTGGTTTTGATGATATCTTTTTCTTGGACCAATACATTTGCGATTCTCATTGTTCCTGCAGTTGCTTTAATATAATCATTGTATGTGTAATAGTACTTACGCACCCATGCTTTTATTGATGGTACAGTTACCATATATTCTAATGCAATTAATTGATAAATTTTTGCTATTGCTTCTCTATGTTCTTTTTCAGAAACATATCTATTTAGCTTTCTTGCTTCTTTTAGAAACTTTTCTACTGCTTGACATTTACTTGGTACATCGTAGTGAAATACTGATCCGTCTATTGTTCCATGCTTGCTCATTTGTTATCCTTTAGTTTAAATTGTATTGTTTAAGAACTTCTTCTTTTGCTTTAGCTTTTGTTTTTTCCAGCTCTTTTTCAAGATTTGCAATTTTTACTAGCAAGTCCTTTAATGTTTTTGTTTCTTTTTGTTTTGGTTTGATTTGATTTTTCCAGTAATGATAAAATGTTGAATCGATACCTAATTCATTAAAGAATTTTTCTTTTGACATATTACTGCTATTGCAAGCTTCAATTATTTTCTCTTTAAGTTTGTTTGACCATTTGGTTCTTTTATATCCTAAAAGAATTGACTTTTCTCTTTCTTCCTCAACTAAAATTTTTAAGTTATCTATTACTTGCTGTTCATTTAACATTTTTGATGTCCTTTGTTTTTATATTGTTTAATTAGCTCTGATTCATCTTCCCATGAACCTGTACTTAAGATTTGGTTTTGTCTTAATGTATAAAACCTATTCTTCGCATATTGTTGTCTTGAATAAACATAATCTGGTTGATATGTTTTTAATGAAAATATGAAGTTTAGATTATTAAGATAGTCTTGAATTTGAACAAGAGAAAAATTTGTTATATCATTCATTGTAATTGATAATATTTCTCTTGCTAATTTAGCATTTTCCAATGAACCATATTGCTTTATTTCATATAACTCTTTTGCATTACGAAGATTTTCTTTGGTTCGTTCTCTTGTCCTGCATGCAGTGCACCATTTATCTCCATAATATTTTCCAAGTACTTTTCCTGCATTTGGACAACCTGAACGTGGTTTAACTACTGCATTATTCTTTGAACCACATTTTTCACAAGTAAATCGCTTAATAGTACGTGCATTAATTCCTGGAAGATATGAGAATCCACTAATATTTGATTTTCTTGTCTGTCCATTAGAATGTCGTACTTCGTCCTGACATTTAACTGGTTTATTATTTTGTAGAAATTAATATATCATCTCTTGATCTGTCATGATATGTTCCTATTATAATATTCTTCATATTGAAATATTTTAACAACACTATTAATAAAGTCTTCATCAATCGGAAGATCTTTATAAGTGTGCTTTAAAATAAAAACTATTTTACTATTTGGTTCATTATTTAAATGAAGTTTATATATCTTGAAAAATATATCATTAAAGCTTTCCATATTGAATCCTTTATGCATATTGATAATATCGTGAACCAACATCATATTGTTGTGACTGTTTTAAAGCTGTTTCTAGGCATTTTGAATGTAATAATGCATTCTTTTCCTCGAGTGTTTCAACTTTCTCTTGTAGGGCTTTATTTTTAATCTGAAGATGTTGTATATAACTATGCAAGTCTTCAATTTCTTTTACTGAAAATATTACATCATTATATTTGTGGTTCCAGATTATATTATTTAAAGTCTTTTTCCAATTGACTGATTGTGTCTTCTGCATTTCCTCTCCATTCTATAATTTTATATTCATAATGAATATCGTCTAGATTAAGACCATGATTATTTTTCATGTATTCAAGTAAATCCTGTTTATCTTGATTTACTTTATCAATACAATTAAAATACGAGTCAATAAATAAATTTGATTTGTCAGTAGCTTTTTCAATTGATAGTTCAGAATCTTTACTATTTTTTAAAAATACTTTTGAGTTATCTAGTCCATTATCATCATTTTTTGAATAATAATGTAAATATATACAATATTTTTTCATTTATTGCCCGTTTAATTGATATGTTAAGAACTTGAATGCTTGAAAATCAATAATATTTTTATTTTCTGATTTGTCAATGTTTAGGATTGTTTGTTGCATTGACATCATTTCTGATTTAGTATTTTCAAATAATATTGTCAATACTAAATATTTAATTCTTACATCTTTAAATAATGCTATTATTGATCCTGATGCCCAATTAATATTTAATGACAGTATGTATTCTTGTGCTTCTATATGAGATTCTAAATTTTGTACATTAATATATAATGGATTTTTTTCAGATATATTGAATATGTCAATTGTTTTTTCATGTATATTATTCATCTATATACTCCAATAATGTTTCAGGCCAAATTTCATATGCTAAATTACTTGCCTCTGAATATTTTTTGTGTTGTTCTATTGCATTAATGCAATCTAGATAATTTCCTCTATATACCCTTTGCTTTACTCTATTTTTATGACTATCAACGAAATAATAAAATTGTTGATCATCTATCCTGTTATCTAATTTTTCTAAAAAAACATTATTTGTTTGACGTTTTGATTTTTCTAAATATAATTGAAAATCTTCTAAAAATATAACTCTTACAATATACTTCATTTTATACCTTTGTGCTTATAGTGTTCTTATAGTTTTTTTGCATTTTTCAAAACTTTGTCATTATAGGTTGGTACTTTTTTAAGTATATAAAGGATAGTCATCTTTGATGTTAAAATAGCCATGTTTTTCATGTATCTTTTGATGACATTCTCGACATAAAGAAGTTAACTCATCTAGTGGTTCATTTCCAAAATTTCTATAATGTAAATGATGTACTTCTGTAGCAATTGAACCACAAGATTGACAAGTATAATTATCTCTATGTAATACATCAAATCTTTTGCTTTTCCATTTTGCTGAATTGAGATATCTTTCTTTTTCGTTTTTATCTATTTGAAGTATAAAACTTGGTTCATATTCTTCTTCTCTGAAGTTAACTTCTTGTTTGGTCTGATCATTTATTTCTGGTAATTTGCTTATTAGCCATAGTAAAAAAAGTATTCCTAGTATCCATTCCATCTTTAGTCCTTTAATAATTTAACTATATCTATTCCAATGTCAGTCTTTGTTTTGAATATTGTATATGGCTTAGTGATTTTCTTTAATTTTCCTACGAATTTAATATTTTTGAATCGTTTGCTTTTTAATTGTTCAGCAAATTCATGATCGTTGATCCAAATGTGGTCAATTACTTCTACGCCATTTAACTTGATTTCAGTAAGTAAAGCTGACTTTTGATTGGTTCCATGCTGTATACCGTTCTTAATATATAAGGCTTCAAAAGTTAACTTTTTGCCTATTTTGTCCTTGTTATTAATATATCTTTGCGCTTCCATTCTATTCTCCTATGTCGCTATTTGCATAATAAATTTCTACTGCAAAAGCACCTATAGCTAATGCTAACATTATTGGTATCAATATAAACATTGATAGCGTAAAAGCAAGTAATATTGCTGATCCTAATATGAAGTATATAATTATTCTTGCCATTTTTTTATCCTCTTTCTATTCCGAATTCTTTGTATATATCATCAATTGATACTGCTTGTTCTTTTTTATCTGGTGTTTTTTCTTCCTGAGTACTTTCTTTTTCGTTCCCAAAAGTTGGGATGAATTTAAGTGGTGTGAAGAATAAATATAATGACATAACTGCAGATGCAACAGTTGCAACAACTGCGCCTCCAAATGATCCGGCGAACATTGCATTTAAAAAAAATAGACTTACTACATCTAATGTAGCATCAGAATAGCGTCCTCTGTTTAGTTTAGCAATAATGACTGCAAAGTTGAAAAATGCGATAATTCCTAAGAATGCGAAATCCATAATATACTCCTTGTGATTGAATTGTTCCGTACTTTCTTTTTACTCCAAAAAAAATAAAAGAATAAAGCTATAAATAGCCATATTCTTCTTGTAAAAAAAATAAACAGAATGGAACCTTGCGGCCCCATTCTTTATTTCAATACCATTGGAGAGCATTTAAACTCACTATCCATTGGTTCTACTTTTGCTTGTACTTCTTTCCATTCTGGTATCGCAGAAGCAGGAATATTTATACTTCTGAAATAATCTTGAAGTATATCTTTACGATTAGAATGAATTTTCTCGAGTTCTTTAGCATATGTCTCTCTAGCTAAATTTGCATACTCACAATCAACTATGATTGCATCGTGGATGTCTAGACACCACTCTGCTTCATCATATACTATATTACAAGTAGTGTCCATAACTCTACTATCTAGATGATGGATTAATGCTGTAGCTACATATCTACGAAATGCTTGGAGATTAGGAACTTTAATAGTGTCTGTATGGTGAATACGTCTGATGCTATTGGTTCTACTGTCAAATAAATCATATCTGATAGTCTTCTCGCCTCTATTGAAGAACTTATTGCACTCAACAGTGAACTTCTCTCCATAGATATTAAGCTCCATAGTAGGCTTCATCTGAGCATTATTAATCATAAAGTCCTTGAAGCTGTTTGCAACTGACATTTCTCCATTGATAAGTTCATCTGAGAATGCTAATGCTTCTTCAGGAGTATATGCTATTCCCATATCGTCCCACATAGCTTGAGGAGATGCTTGAGAGCCATATAGCTGACGCATAATAGTCTTGAACTGAACTCTATTCTTGATAGTCTTATGTCCCCATGCGTCACTAAGCTTGTTGCCTAACATATTACATCTATTCATATATGGCTTATGACCTAACAGAATGCCGTAGAAGCCTAAAATAGATGCAGACATATCTAATTCTATAGGTACTGACCATTTATAGTCTATACCTGCTTTAAATGCGTCTATATAGCCTTGAATGTCCTTATAGAGTCTAATTAACCAAATATACTCTGGTACTTCACTAATATCATCTACTTCTGGAAAAGTCTTATTCTGAAAACATTCTTTCCCAAACTCGAATTTGCCTTCGATAGTACCTTCTTTATATCCATTAAGTTCTGCAACGAATAGATACTTAGCTCTAAGACCTTCAACTGTAGCATTTTGTCTATTCTCTTCTGGAATTACAAGTAATGAACGCATAATCTTATATCCTACTGGATTGCCTATCTTATTCAAATAGCCTTGAATATTTCTGCCTCTGCTATCTGATTTTCTAGAACCTGAATTATATGTACCGTCAATATTGATATAAGTATCAACTACTTCTTTGCCTATTTCTCCATAATTAGACATATCATCACGAAGCTCTGGATACTTCTCTAGAGTCTTATTGATTCCATAATTGACTAATTCAACTACTTCATCATAGAATCTAATCATCATTGGGATATCGAACTGAAACTGAGTCTTAGATGCCTTAGTGAAGCCTTTGCGGTATAAGCCTGTATCTTTGATGTTGCCATTTATCTTAGTAAGTTTTGCGTCTTTTTCATCTACTTCAGTATTGCTAAGAACATACTTGTTCCACTTGAAGTGTTTGCGAATAGATGCAAGTTCTTCTTCAGTAACATAACTAAGAATCTTAGACTCGCTTAATCTAGCTTCTGACCAATTTCTATTAGGCTGAGTAGATACTTCAATATATCCATTCTCTGATAGAATTGACAATGCTATATTCATAAGCTTTGGTGACTTGATACGCTGTGCCCAATATGGTAAACTAATCGTACCTTTGGTTCCTTTAACTAGATATGCATTCCACATTGCGTCATACATTTTCTGAAGCTCTCTATATGCTCTAGCGTCTTTAGACTGCATATCTATAATGCGTGGCATAGTGTACTTTCCATTGAATAATTCTAATCTTTTCATGCTTGGTTCCTTATAATTAAAATAAAACAGTCCTTTCGGACTGCTTGCTAATCCGAGATTGTGAACTCTGAAGACTCGTTAAGTGCTTCCATTTTCTGAATCTCTGACTCTTGTTTCTTTGCTCTGCGTTGTGCTGACATTTCCCACTTGGCAACTCTATCTTTCAATACTTCTTTGCTTGGCACGATTTCAGTAAGATTCATCTTCATTGCAATAGACTGTAGCATATTGTGCAACTCTTCGATGTTGTCATCTTCCCATTTCTTAACTGCCTTAAGATGTGCTAATGCGCCTTCTCCATTGTCCTCAATTTCTTCTCTCATAAGAGTTCTGCTACCTTCTACATAGATACCGTCTTTATTGACATAATCAACTGAACCTAATGTATCATTTGCGATTTGTAACTCAATGAATGGTACTCCTGTAATTGCCTCATACTGCATTGCCATATCATCTGTGAATGCTGATGCGCTACCTGCAATGATTCCCATAAGTTTGTCTAAACCGATACCGAACTGAGAGATTGGAAATACACGAACTTGATACTTGGTTCCGTCTCTACCGATGAATGGAGTAATTGCAGTATTTAACTGAGCAATAATATTGTCTAGCTTGGCTACTTCTTCGCCTAAGATACTAAGCTTTGCCTGAGTGTTCATAAACTTCTCATTGCTGACTAAATCAAGACTTCTTGCTCTTTTCTCTGCTTTCATTTCAGCTACTCTTTTTGCTACTGCTTCTTCGAATGATGTTACTGGGTTATTCATATTTTAATTCCTTCTAAATTAATAAGCTCTAAGCTACAACGAACACAATTGGCTCAACTATAATATTCCAAATGGCGATTAACCAAAATCCCATATAGATTAAATACATCAGTAAGGGATGTTTATGATTTAGTTATGACGTTTAATGTTGTTTAAAATATTTCTTTTAAGTGCTCCTTCCATTTTTGCTCTATTCGATACCACGATACCTTATTTGGTTCTAATGCATTACTAAAGTTAAATGCATGTGTGATTGCTAGACTTAATAGCTGTTCTAGTACATAATTATCTTTATAGTCATATTCATAAAAATTTGAATGTAAATCTTCAAGATATTCTTTTATTGATGAGTATGGCCTAAATAGTGTCATATTTCTTTTTGCATCTACTGAGGATAGATTTATTATAAACTCGAAATATGCAGAATTATCATTTAGAAATTTTGTAAGTATTTCGTTTGCTTTATCTATTGTGCTCATTTGCTATTCCTTAGTGCTAAATGTAAACTATTTACTCTATCTATTAATGTTTTCATTGTATGTCCTTTTTATTTATATATATTGAATTTCTTTTCCCATAATTCATCTATCTCTGGCCAAGCTACTTCTGTATTTACAGGCCATAAGAATGCTTGAGAAATCATTTCAGAGAAATCTTCTTCAGGTGTTCTTCGTATCATTTCGTCTAATCTTTCTTCTGAGCCTATTAGTATTATGTACTCATCATATACATTATGCTCTTTGAGGAAGTCAACTAATGTTACTTTCAATGCATGTTTTAACATTGGTTCTCCTTATGCTGGTAGATATGAATTCATCTCTTTAATTTCGCTATAGTCATAGGTATTTAACTTGGTTCTATTGACTATATCGTATGCAACAATCTGTGGCTTAAACCATACTGTCTTGTTCATTGCATTTGCAACTGCATCTTCTAATGTGAAGAATGTTGATGATGCTACTATTTCATGGATTCTTGTTTTGTAATTGTCTTGAGTTGTTGGTTCAACTATGTAGATTATGACTGGTTCTGATTTAAACATTTTGTGTCCTTTATGTGATTATAGGTGGATTATAGGAATTGAACTTATTCCTTGTTGTTGATGTTGGTTCCGATATAGATTAAATATAAAATGCAGGGAAAATTATCCATTGAGATAATGCGTTCTCTCCTTATGTATCGTACTTTCATCTTCCAAAAAACGTGTATGTGTAGAAAAAAATAAATCACTTAGCAGGTTTCCCCACTAAGCAATTTCTTACGTCGATCATCTGACATTGTGTCTTCATATGGTTCATAACTATCCAAAACTTGTCCTTATAGGTTGAGGTATTTTGAAGAGCGTCGCCTATAGCGTAAGCTCTTCATCTTCTGATACAGAATATCTCTGCATTGCTTGTTCTGTCATACGCTTTGCGAAGTCTTTAGATTTGAAGTAATCTGCTTCAATATCCTTGATTGCTTGGTTCTCTGCTAGAGTTCTATGATGAACCAAATCTAGTTCTGATAAACCTATATCTAATGAAGTATTAATACCGTCTAGAATCTTATTGGTTGCTTCAGAGGATTTATTGATTGTGTTAACACCTGTCTTTGCTACTGCCTTTGCCACTTCTGCTGTAGCTAATGGTACTACTACTACTGTTTCTAAGATTGCTGATGTTGCTTGTTTTAATGTTGCCATAATGTTTGCCTTTTGATTTAAATTGATATAGCTATAAGGTAGCCACCCTCTTTGATATTTATTCTGCAGAAGAGCTACAGATGAATCCTACATAGATTAAATATATTATGCAGGAATATTTGGAATCTTTTGCGTGGTTCCATTATCGATAGGAGAAAGCTTCTTAGTCTTTGCTGGAGATGCAATTAGAATCCCTGTAAGAATTGAAGCGACTGATGAGCCTTGAAGCTTATACGTGGTTCCTGATAGCTGAACCAAATAGTTAGAGGCTTTAAGTGTGTCGATAGCTTCTGCTGGAGTAACGCCATTCTTGTAGTAATAAATTGCTACGGCTTGATGGACTTTGTCTCCCGCTACGGCTTTAATGAATTGTGGTTGTGGTTGTGCTGTTCTATACATAATGTATCCTTTAAGTTAATATTGTGAACCAAGTGAATGATTCTTCCGATACAGATTAAATAGCTTGTGTTGTTGTGGTTCCATTGAGATAGAGCTAAAGCTTTCGTTGAGGACGTGTAAAAAAAAGATAACTTAATCAAAGCACTTGACATTTCTATAAATTTTCGGTACCATACGTAATGCGTATAGCGATTACGTATGAAGGGTTTTTGAATAATAACTTTTAGTCAGGCTACCAACCTGTTCATCTTAGGCAACCTCCTGGTTGTCTGGCTAAGAGTTATATAAGGTAGAACAAGTTGGTAGCTGTCTCTCCTTCTCTTACAATTCAAATAACCAGGTCAATATGAATGTTTGTCTAAAAGATAAGCTTATGGAAAAGTATGGTAAACTTAAACTTATGGAATATAAATATATAGATACAGATAAATTATTTCTGCAGAATGGTATAAATATTATATATGGTGAAAAGTTTCAAGGCAAAACTGTATCTACACTTATGTATTTACAGCAAGAAGGCATTGAACCAATGCTTATAGATTTCGATAGGAATCCTAAGTATAAGAACCTAAACTATGTGCATCTTGTTGGTTCAAGTGATATGGTAAAAGATATTATTGAACATGAAGCTGTAGACAATGAAGAGCCTCCAGTTATAGTTGTTGATACACTAGATGGGTTGGTTCACGGAAAGTACATGACTGAAGAAGATGCGTCTAAAGTTGTTGTGGTCCTAAAAGAATTAGCTAAAGTATCTACTGTTATTCTATTGGCTCATGCTACGATACAACGTACTGCTGTTAGAAAGTCTGTGCATTTCAGAGGCAATGAGAAGATAGTAAATAGTGCAGATACTGTATATAAACTTATGGATACAACTTTATTTGTTGAGAAGAATAGAGGCTATGAAGGTGATCTTGAAATAGCTGAATGGATGAGGTAAAAAATAAACTGAGCAGACCTATCTGGTCCACTCATCTCCTGTTGCTACATTGATGTAGCCATCTCTATGGCAACTAAGTCTTGGGTCTTCTGATGGTAACAATACTGTTCCATCTGATAAGATTACTACTGGCATGATATATCCTTTAAATTAGATTGCTACAGTGGTCCCTCTCCTGTAGCACGAGGTCATGTCATACTCTTATATAGCGCAACATGCGACGCTTATTCCTATACAGATTCAATAGCTGAACCAGATAAGTTGCCACTGGAAATAATGGATGGTCTGAAGCTATAGGGGGGGGCGTACCCAAGAAGCTTTCTGCGGAAACGTGTAATAATACCTCTCTAACAAAAATATATATATTTCATTAATAATTTGATTCTGTTAGATAATGTTATATTCTTTCAGCTCTCATAAAATTATATAGTTTTTACACATGAGCAAACCTTAATTAAAACTTAATTCCATATCTAATAAAATTATATATTCAATGTATAGGATACATGAACCAAAGAAGCTATGGTATAATTCCAGAATATGCATATAAAGGATACATATGACAACAAGAAATAGGATAAGTGAATTTGATTTAGAGTCTATCAAAGATGAACCATGGCTTACAAATAAGCAGAGAGATTTGGTTCAGGCATTATTGAAGAATAATTATCATGTGAAGATGACAGGAATTGAGATGGGGATAAATCCTCGTACGGTCCAGCGAAGAGTGAAGGTGCTGAAGAAGAAGATACTTAAGATGCAAGTGGATGACTATATTCCTGAAGGTATGATAGCTACAGGGACCAGCACATACTATAGTGTTGATGAGGAGACTGGAGAGAAGAAAGAGAAGGGTCAATGGATCAAAACAAAGAGAAGTGAGCAGGATGAGCTTGAAGCTATAAAATATGTAACGAAGAAACTTGCCAAGAAAGTTGATGGGATAGCTGAACCAAAGAAGATTCCTGAATATACTGAAGATGGAATGCTTGTTGTGTATGTGACTACGGATATGCATCTTGGAGAATATGCATGGAAAGAGGAAACAGGGAAAGATGTAAATACAGAAAGTGTATATAATAATACATTGGGTGCTGCGACGTTATTGAATAAAACTACGCCAATGGCGAAGACAGCAATTGTATTGGATCTTGGAGATACACTTCATGCAAGCAATGATGCGAATAGAACCAAGAGCGGACATGAACTTGATGTGGACACAAGACATGCAAAAGTATTCAAGATGCTTGTGGACTTAAAGATCAAGATGATAGATATGGCACTTGAGAAACATGAGGAAGTAAGATATGTGATAGTCCCGGGAAACCATAGTGATTTAATAGGACACTATCTTGTTGCAATGCTTAGTGCGTATTATAGAAATGAACCAAGATTTAGTGTTGATGAAAGTGCAGCTATGCATAAGTACTATAAATTCGGAAAGACACTGCTAGGGTTCCACCATGGGCATGCGACAAAACTGCAGAGATTGCCAGAAGTAATGGTGTGGGATAGAAAGGAAGATATCAGCGATACGGACTATAGATACTGGCTCACAGGTCACGTGCATAAGGAAAAATTTATCGATAATCCGATAGCAAGTATGGAGAGTTTTAGAAACCTAACCCCCAACGATGCTTGGGCTCAGGGAAGCGGTTACAGAGGAATAAAACAAGCTGTAGCCATAACATATTCTGATAAATATGGTGAAATAGCTAGAAATACAGTATCAATTCAAGAAGTAATGGATAGTATTAACAATGGCTAGATTTACAACTGAGCAATGGATAAATAAAGCAAAGTCTGTCCACGGAGATAAATATGACTACAGCATATCAAAATATACACATTCAAAAGATAAGATATCTATATTGTGCTATATACATGGAGAGTTTAAGCAAGTCGCAGGACAACATTTAATTGGATACGGTTGCAAAAGATGTTCTGAAGAAGGACGAAGAACTAGTCATGATGATTATGTGAAAAAAGCAAAAAAAGCGCATGATAACAAGTATGAATATGTAAAGGATTCATACATAGGAGGAACACATAAAGTAAAAGTAATATGCCCAACGCATGGAGAATTTTCAGTAAGTGCAAAAGACCATTTGGCATTAAAAACTGGATGTAAAAAGTGTGCGTCAGAAAAACTTAGAAATACAACAAAGTATTTTATAGAAAAAGCAATTAAAGTTCATGGAGATACATACATATATGAAAACACTAAATACAGTAAATCGAATGAACATGTATGTATTACATGTAGAAAACATGGTGATTTTGAACAAATAGCTCAATATCATTTGCAAGGAGCTGGATGTCCATCGTGCAGTATTGAGTCAACTGGATGGACATATTCTAAGTGGAAAGAACAAGCTGAAAGATCTGCTAGATTTAATAGCTATAAAGTATATATACTTAAGTGTTATAACGATGATGAAGTTTTTTTTAAGGTAGGTAAAACATTTTTGACTGTAGCTCAAAGATATCAAGGCGCAACAAATATGCCTTATGAATACGAAGTAATAAAAGTAATAGAAGGATCAGCAAAACATATAAGTGAGCTTGAACATTCTATTCATAGTGCTAGTGCTGATTTTAGATATAATCCAAAAATATCTTTTGGTGGAGAAACAGAATGCTTTGACAAAGTAATAATTCCTGGGAGAAGCGAAGATACAGTTGTTGATAATCCTATATGCAGAATGGAAAGCTTTAGAAACTTGACATCCAATGATGCATGGGCTGCAGGAGCTGGATATCGTGGAGTAAAACAAGCAGTTGCAATTACATATTCAGATATGTATGGAGAGATAGCAAGAAACACAGTAAATATAGCGGAGGTGGAAAATGCTAAACGATGAGATAGATGACAGATATCCAGTGAAAAAGAAATAGAAAGGACAGGGGCATGGATAATAATATTAGATTAAGAATGTATCCACTTGATGAAATAAAAAGAGAGTCAGATATTGTACGAGAGG